>Ga0307379_10001177_pt1 | contig 41758 bp, 28 predicted proteins | sample UN2MG_FD_202237 | JGI IMG/M metagenome (GOLD analysis project Ga0307379, IMG submission 202237) | Soil microbial communities from Risofladan, Vaasa, Finland - UN-2 | ecosystem: Environmental > Terrestrial > Soil > Coastal area > Acid sulfate soil | place: Finland: Risofladan, Vaasa | collected...
TTTCTGCATGGCTACTCCTTTCGAGAAAATATAAGTTTTTATCTGACCTGATCTTAAACAAAATCAGGCGGGAGTAGCCATCGCTTTTTTCAACCTCCAACTACGGATGGGACATGGTCCATTTTCATCTTTCTTTGCTTCAATAATCTTTTTAAGATGGTCTGCAAATCCTCGACCCGTTGACCATATCCCACTCGTGTACTCAATGAATTTTGTCCGATCCGAGGGCTGCCTAAATTCGACTTCAGGAGCAGCTTCTTCTTCATTAGCAAAAACGCCCGTTGGGCTGACGAGTAATAGCACCATTTCCCTTCGGCGAGCTTGAAAATCATTCTCAATCAAGCCTTGTTTCCGAGTGACGTTCCAAACGTACAGGTTCCCGTATTTGTCATAATTCTGCGGTGTAAGGCCTTCTTGGTAGCGAGCATCTGATAAATAAGATATCTCTTGTTCCCATCCAATACTCCCATTATCTGTTGTCAAAGTCATCTTTATTTTTTGTCGCTCATCCGGTCTTGTCCAACTCACTGGCTTTTCCATCTCCATAGAGATTGTTTGGCTGTTCAAAAAGGCGGAATCGTAAGAACGCAATTTATCTAACAACTCCTGACCGTTTAAGTCTTCAGCAGATAATTTCGCAAAAAGCAACATCACAAAAAAACTTGCAACAACCATCATGTTTTTGAGTTGAACAATCTGCCGCATTTTTCTTCTTCTTAAATGATAATCATAAAACCTTCAAAATTATAAAGACGACGATGATAGCATGGGGTCATCTCGTAGGCTTGACCCCATACTATCATTTTTCCCCTGAAACAATTAAGTGCACCCACCACATTGTTTCCTCGTTATGCCTTTGTCATCGTCGGAAAGCCAGGTTCCCGCGCAGCACATCGCTCCGGCTCCAAGGCAGGTTTTTACAATAGTGTGATCGTCACAATGTTTTATGTCACCAGTGTCACATCCATAATAAGTTACTCTATGTACCTCCCAAGTAGAGCTAGACCAGCTGCAGTTGGCAACTTGGTAGAGATCCTGATGCAGCTCGTAGGTTACGGGCGAATAAGTGCTAGTGTCACATCCTGCTGCATCTGGATGTTGATCTCGCTCACAACTCGCTGTAACTAGCTCATTATGTATACATTTGGTCAAATCTTGGTCGCAATTTGGTGCTGTAGGATAAGGCTGGCTGTGATAGCATTCGTCATACCACTCATCTATGTCGTCACAATTATCACAACAATATCCCCCTCCGATGATACCTTTCATGTCCCGATGGCTGAGTTCCAGAGGTGCATTTTGTTTATCCATCGCAAATGCAAATATCAAGAGAGAAGAAATTACAGCAATACAAAAAGTTGCGATAAAGCTTCGGGAACAGATTGTCTTCAAAGTGTTTTTTATAAGTAACATTACTTGCCTCTTTTCGTTCTTTTAAAAAATATCATTTTGCTTTCGAGTTGTTAACAAAAAACCGATAGAACAATGCTTTTAAAAACTTTTCTGCCAATCATCCAGTAATTTTATCATAATGCTCACCTCCTTTCTGGCGCTTCCGCGTGTTGTTTTCTTGATAAGGAAAATTGGGGATAACGAATATTTTTTGCAAAAGGCCCTTCTTCTTCGGCAGAAGCGATTTTGCTTAGGATGGTATCGAAATCGGGGGCCTTTGCTTCCCAGGCGTGGTTCACTGTGCCGTGGGTCAATAAGGCAACGGCCGGCGTTGTGACGAACCATTCTTTTGTATTGGCGAGTCGGCCGAGCATGCAGGGCGAATCGGATGTGGCCAGAGGCGGGCCGTAGGGCGGGACCTCAATCAGGGCTATTCGCAGGAAATCGCCGTTTCCGGCCAAATCGTGGGCTATTCGCTCGTACTTGGGTATTGCTTCGGTGCAATCATGGCAGTCGTGGTGGTAAAGCAGGATGAGCCAATTGCCTGTCTTGAGCTGGTCAGCGATGTCAATGTGCTCGAGGATGGGCAGTTGTTTGCCGGGCCAGGCCTCGGGTTCGAGGATTTCGTAGGAGGAGGTGACGGCAGCCGGCTTATTGAGGGCAAGTATGGGGGTGGTCACGGCGAGGGCAAGCAATCCGATAGATGCGCTGAGTGCAAGACGGAGCAGCGAAGGTAATGGCGCGAGCAATTCGCGGATCAGGGCTTTAATGGATTCCTGACTCCGCAGAACCGGCAGCGAGGGCCGAAATATCAGCAGGGCTATTACGGCGGGGATATCGATAATCAAGAGTGTTAACCAGGGATTGACGTGTACCGAGCCGAAGCAGCCGCAGGAGACGGCGCCGGTGACGGCTTTGTATAGCGTGACGAATGAGAACAGGCTGAAACAGAGCAGGGCGGCAAGCCAGGCGGCTTTCTTGAAGAGTCCCGAGAGCAGCCAGATGGCCAAGGCCAGCTCGAATTCGACCTGGAAGACAAGGAAGGGCCGGGACGACCAGATGTCACTGTCGGCAACAGGCTGGGTGAGCAACTGCGCGCCCTTGAGAACGGCGGCAACCAGCAAAAGCAGGCCGAGGGCCTTTAGCAGGATGTTATTTGGTTTGGTCATATTGCAGGATCTCGTTTTCGGCGGTTATTATGGCGGTTATATCGTTAGTGACATTTCCGGAGAACTCCGAGTATCCTTCGCAGGGTCTGTCCTGCGAGGTCCAGAGGAGCTGGATTATATTGCCGGCGAGGCTGTTTGCAGCTTCGACCTGGGTATCCAGCAATGCTAACAGGTGGTCTTTATCATGTGGGGCGACCGGGACTCGGTCGCCTTTGACCTCGAACCATAGCAGCGTTCTGGTGTTGGCCAGATATGTTGCGGCGTGGAGGGAATAGAGCAGGATAGCGGGGTCGGGCTCCTGGGTGGAGTTAAGGGCTCTATTGAGGTTGTCGGCCCATTCCTGGAAGGCTGCCAAGCCTGTGAAGCGGTTTTTCGCCGTGGGGGCGTTTTCTGCTCCGCTAGCGCCGTCAACATTCCGCAGCAACCATTCTTTATTCAGGCCATGCCCGGCGGCGGTCTTGAGCAGGGAATTGGGGTCGAGGCTCGGAATGCGGGTTGGCGAGGCCGCTGGATATGCGAATTGGCGCAGATCGCCGGATTCAATCAGAAGCCGGGGATAGTCAAGCTCTATGCCTTGTTCGCCCAATGCCCCTTGAAGCTCGAATATCCAGGGGAATTCCTTCTCAAACCAGTCTCGCTTGTCTTTGAGCCAAACTTGGTAGTTGATCCGTTCAAGATTGATGGGGCCTGAGATTGCGGCGGGCCAGAGTTCGGAAAGCTTATAGGTATCCGGATTGGGCTGAATCTTGGCCAAGGCTGTTCCGAGGTCGTGGCGTGTGGCCCAAGCGGTCAGTTCAGCAGCGTTGCACGAGACCGGCTCGGTGGGGGCGGCATCGCCAACTATGCGGGATACCAAGCCGGCGGAGACGTCTACGATGCCCTTCGGAGACTGAAAGTTAACCTGGCCTCGGCTGACGACGAGAGTGGTGGCTGTGCTGCCGGCCTTGATGTCGAAGACGGTGCCTGTGATTATGGCCTTGCCGTGGGCTGTGGCGACGAGGAATGGCCCGGTATCGGACTGAACGTGTGCGAGAATCTGGCCCGAGGCAAGGTTTATGCGGCATCCGGGGCGGGCGGCCTGACTATATGGATAAACCCGGAGTGTGGTATTGGCGTTCATTGTAACCCGATGGCGATGGTTGATTATGAGGGTTTGGAGCTGGCCGGGGGCAGTCTTCACCTGTTGGCCGGCTGCGACGGAGATCGGACCTGAGTTATAGAGCAGCTCGATGCTGAAGTCCGAAGCAACCTGAGCCGGTGTGGATATGGGGGCTCTTGGGGATTTGGAGAACGTCAGAAAGAGGGTCGCGGCGACCATGATACAGGCAGCAACCGCGGCAACCCTGCGGATTGGGGCCCATTTTCGCTTCTGCCGCTGGGCTTCGATATAGTCAAGCTTGGCTTCAATGGCGCGCCAGCCTTGTTCGACGGTGGTCTGCTGGTCGGTTTTGCTCTCGATAGCCTCGAGGGCGCGGGCAAAATCGGCCTTGTGGGCATTGATGAATGCAATGGTCTCTCTTGTTTCTTGGTATTCTTCGGCACAGGCCGGGCAGGAGACAAGGTGGGCCTCGAATTGAGCGTATTGGTTTGAACCGGGCTCGGGATGACCCATCAGGTGCGGCATCATCAGTATTTCAGCTTGTTTACAGTCCATAAAACGCCCAAGAATCTCACTTCGCTTTATAGTAAGTGTCAAAAAGGGCGGAAATCTGACATTAAAAATTTCAGAATTTTTCGACAGGTGCTGTAAGTTGTTTTCAGGAAGGGGATTACGGGCAAAAAAAATTTCATTTTTTTGGCTGCCGTTGGTTTTTGAGAAGTTGAGGAATGGCTTTTCTCGCGCGGGACAATCGCTGGTAGAAGGCATTTACGGAGCAGCCGGCCTTGCGGGCCGCTCGCTCGGGTGGTAGCTCATCTATGATGGTGAGTTTGAGGGCTTTGCGGGCCGCTGGGGACAAGCTGCTAAGTGCCTTTAGAATAAGCTCTTGTGTATCGTCAGACTCTCCGCAGGCAGCGGCTTGATGTATCGGGTGGCAGCGGGCGGCGATTGCCTCGATGGTCGGCGCATCAAGAGGCTTTGGGGCCTTTTTGGTGCTGCGGTGATGTTCGCGAACAAGGTTTCTGGCGATGCCGAAGAGATATGCTTCGGCGTTATGATAGTCCTGATGGGGTTTGTGGTCGCGTGTGTAAACCTCGACGAAGACGTCCTGTACAAGGTCTTCGGCCTGGTCGCAGGAATGGACGCGGGAAGCGATGTAGCGTTTTATGGGCGCGTAATATCTTGCGTACAAAAGACTTAGGGCTTTTCTGTCCTTTTGAAGTGCGGCCCGCTTGAGCAGGACGGCATCTTGTGTTGTTGTTATCGGGTCAGACACAGCTTCACTCCCGGATAAGGAAAGGGTGCGGGTCGAACATTTCCTATAACAATAGCGATGCAGAGGGCGAGGTTGTTGATATCAAAATCAATTCAGCAGGGCAAATAGTCGAGTGAGCCACAGTCGTCAGGAACGTTGACGCCGAATATGCCGGCCACCGTCGGGATGCCCTAGGGATTAAACTTGGGAACGACGAGTAATTCTTGCTTCCTGAGGCTGGTCTCTGTACGTTGAATAGTCTGTTCTCGTGTGTGGTTCAAGGAGCCGTCCCATTGGCTGATGCCAGATTGGAGAATTCGAAATGAGAGCCTTCTCGATACTATTGCTTGCGACGTTGGTGTTGCTCGTTTGGTCCGGCTGTGCACCCGAACGCCAAGGCCAGGCACTCTCCGCGGACAATGTTGCTGTAAGTTACCAAGTGCAGGGAGAGGGCGAACCGGCCCTTGTATTTGTCCACGGCTGGTGCTGTGACAGGAATTATTGGCGGCTCCAGGTGCCGTACTTTGCAAGGCGGCACAAAGTCGTAGCCATCGACCTTGCCGGGCATGGGCAGTCCGGTATCGACCGCCAGACCTGGACCATCGAGGCGTTTGGCAGAGATGTGGTAGCAGTCATCGAACAACTTGGCCTTGACAAGGTCATCCTTATAGGCCATTCGATGGGAGGACCGGTAATCCTGGAAGCAGCCCGGCAAGCGCCGAAGCGCGTAATAGGCTTGGTTGGGGCCGATACCTTCCTTGATCTTGAGAAGCAGTACACTCAGCAGCAAATCGACGGAGCTCTTGTGCCGTTCAAGAAGGATTTCGTGCGACGGACGAGTGAATTGGTGCGAGGCATGTTTCTGCCTGACGCGGATGTGGACCTCGTAGAACAGATTGTCAATGACATGTGCTCGGCCCCGCCGGAAGTCGGAATCGGTGCGATGCGAGGGTTAATGAGCTTTGACCCAGGAGAAGCGCTTAAGGAGGTTCGGCTGCCGATATATTGCATAAACTCGGACATGCGTCCCACCAACATCGCGGCCGGCCGACGGCACGTCCGCTCCTTCGAAGTGAGACCGATGTCCGGCATCGGGCATTTTGTCATGTTAGAGGATGCTGAAACATTTAACCGGCTGCTCAACGAAACCATAAGTGAGCTGTGTCGATGAGCACGGCACTATTTGCGAATTGATTCGTGCCCCCTTGAGCATTAAGGGCGATTTGGGGTGGAGCAGTGCAGGGCGGATTTCGTATAAGGGGCGCAGCAGATCCACGCTGAATCCCTGTTGTGTTGGCGCGGTCTTGCGATTCCCAGTCGCCGCTGCTGGCCTGGTTGAAGAAGCCTCCGAATCTCAATAGGTTTCGAAAATCTTTCGAAAATGGAATCCGTAAATAGCGAGGCTTACGGCCAAGGGGAACGACCTCGGGCGCGTGAGCAGGGACCAGAAGATGAGTTTCCAGTAATAGATCCTTCCTTTTTCGCGGACGCCCAGGAGCCATATAGATTTTAGGAACGCCCGCAGATCATAAGAGTGAAGACGTAATCGGCTATTCTGAAAAGGCTTGTAGGTCTTAAGCAAGTTAACGACCCTCTGGTAATAAAGCTTGTGCGAATATATCCTGCTGACGACCGCTTTGTAACCTTCGACAAGCTCCTCGTACTTCATTTTGGGTATGAAATTCATTGATAAATCGGTGTTATCTCCCGTCGCGGTTTTGACAACCCGATTCTCCTTGAGCAGTCTCTTATAGAGCTTTGTTCCGGGAGGGGCATTTAGCAATCCGACCATGGCCGTGACAATACCGCTTTCCTGAATGAATCTTGTCAAAGTCGTGAAGATCGAAGGGTTGTCGCTGTCAAAGCCCAGGATAAATCCTCCCTGAACCTGCAGACCGAAGGACTGGATTTTCTTCACGGATGCGACCAGATCGCGATTTCTGTTTTGAACCTTGTTGCATTCTGCCAGCCCCTCTTCATTGGGGGTCTCAATACCCACGAATACCATATCAAACCCTGCCTGGGCCATCTGTTTCATCAATTCCTCATCGTCGCACAGGTTGATCGAGGCCTGAGTGTTCAGGGTGAAAGGGCGGTCGTGCTCGTCCATCCAGCGAATTATCGCTGGCAAGACCTCCTTCTTGAGCGTTTGCTTGTTTCCTATGAAGTTGTCGTCGACGAAGAATATTGGGTCCCTCCAGCCTCGTGAGTACAGCGCATCCAGCTCTGCGAGAATATGCTCGGCGGTCTTGGTTCGCATTTTATTGCCAAAAAGTGTTGTGACATCGCAAAAATCACACGCAAACGGGCAGCCCCGGGAGTGCTGGATAGGCATGCAGGCATATTTCGTGATGTCCACCAGCTCCCATGCGGGCACCGGCGTGCTCTTTACGTCTGCCCACTCATTTGAGGTGTAGATGTATTCTGGGTGCCCCTGACGCAAATCACGGAGAAAAGCCGGAAGCGTGATTTCCGCCTCATTTAGCACGAGATGATCTATATCGTGGCAGTATTCGTACCCCGCTGTGAAGAGGGGGCCGCCGCCCACAATCTTGGTGTTCAGGCTTTTGCACCTGTCGATTATCCTCTTTACGGATTCCTTGTGAATGCGCATGGCGCTGATGAACACGTAGTCGGCCCATTCGATGTCTTTGTCCCACAGGGGCTCTACTCCCATGTCCACAAGCTTTTTCTCCCAATCCCCGGGAAGCATCGCAGCTACCGTCAACAGGCCCAGAGGCGGCAAGGTCGCTTTTTTCGAGATGAATCGCAGCGCGTGCTTCATGCTCCAGAACGTGTCCGGGCACTCGGGATAAACCAGAAGAATTTTCATATCAACGCCCTCGATCTGTAATGCAGCTGGAGAGGGGATAGAAATCGCAGATTACTCTGGAGAGAGGAAAAACGGTCGCCACGTCGCGTGTAACTTCGTTTCGCGGAGCAGGAGTTAACGCAAGCTTGCTACTTGTGATACTCGGTGCCGTTCTTCGGCCACAAAACCTTCTTTTCTACCTTGTCCTAATCGCTACCGTACTTCAATAACTGCCATTACCATTTCGGTTTCTTATTTTCAGCCGGGAAGAGCTACTCTTCCTTTTCATCCTCGGCTGGGTCAACACTCCTAATTATATTATCGTGAACCACGTGTGGTTTCCATAAAAAAATGTGAAAAACTTTCGTGTGGGGGCCGGAAAGGGCGTATACGGGCCAGGAGACGCTTAAAACACAGATAAGACGAACCGGACAAATATCACATCTGATAAGGCCCGGCAAAGGAACTGCCACAGCCGCGGGCACATACAACCGTACTGACATTGTCGGGCGCCCCATAGCGCACTATTTCTCTGCATTTTCTTTGGATATGCCGTGCATACTTGATGGGGGTGTCTGCGTCTAATACAATGCCGTTCCATCGTTAAGACGCCTTTGTTTGTTTGAAAGGGGGCAAAGTTATGTTGAATAGGCTGATTGTTCCGGCAATCATTACGTGGATGGCGGCCGGCATAATTCCGGTCCGTGCCGCTGACGGTCAGGAACATGAGCTTTTCAAGGTAGATATGGGCTGTCCGAGGGCGGCGACCACATTTAAGGACGGCTGGACCCGCTGGTGGCTCAACGGCGGTTGCGAAGGCGACGCCCTGGCATCGCTGCTGTTTCAGAATATCGCAGATTCGGGCATCGACGCGACGCTGGTACCGGTGGGCGGTACCGCCAATCTGCAGGCAGGTGCGGGTGATCCGATAGCCAACACGACGTTTACGTGGCTGCGTCCTCGCGAGCGGTTCGGGCCCCGCTACCTTCATTCGGATGAGCTGGAGCCGGTGCGCAGGCAGTTCGGCCTTTGCATCGAACTCACTTTTAGCGGGCCCGGTCTCAAGGCGGGTGAATATATCCTGAAGAGTTATCACAATGCCAGTGAGAGGCGCCAAAGAAGTGACGGATCCGGAACGAGCCCGACTATCGCCGCGATTGGTGCGATGGGGTCCGGCGTCACGCAGCTTAAGACGGCAACCGACGTGCCGATTCAGAATGAGCGGAAGGATGATAACCTTGTCCCTTCCGAGATACGATTCAGAACGGATGGTTCAGGGCCGGTGACTATTATGTATTTTGCCGGCGAGAAGTCGAATGCGGCACTGAACGCGTTTTGTCTCTATTCGCTCGACAGCCCTGAGATTGCGTATGATCCGAGTCCTGCCGACGGCGCCGAAGATGTATCGCCGAACGTAAAGCTAAGCTGGAAGAGCCGGGCAAATGCGGCTGCGTACAATATTTATGTTCGTCGTGAGTTGAAAGATGTTTTTGAGGTCAAGAGTGGTGATATAAATTTTGCCGGAAGGGTCAAAGGCAATACTTTCGATCCGGGCGAACTGCTTATGGGCCACAAGTACTACTGGCGCGTTGACGGCATGAGCGAACAGGACCCGAACGCAGGGCGCAGAACGTGGAAAACCGGCTCCGGCGGTATGTTCACCGGCTACGACCCGAACATTGTCAGCAAAGGCAGGACCTGGAGCTTTACGGTTGTTGACGGCAGGGCAAAGAACCCGTATCCGCTTGATACTGCTATCAATGTGCCCGTCGATACGAAGCTGAAATGGAAGGCGGGACCTTTGGCCGTGACGCACAAGGTATATTTCGGCACGAACTGGGAAGCGGTGAGCGATTATGCTGAGCCGCTTTATGTTGGAAAGCCAGCGCAATTCAGGCCGGGGCCTCTGGAAAAGGTCACGACATATTACTGGCGTGTTGACGAGGTGCACGGCGACAAGACGGTAACAGGTGACATCTGGCAGTTCATGACCGAGGGCACGCTGGCGATACAGGTTGACCTTGCGATTCCCAAATGGAATAGTGCCGAACCGATACCCGAAACCGCCAAGACCGGCTGGACCATCTGGGCGGATCCAGGCTGGGGGGATCTTTACAGTCATGACGGCAAGAAGCTGAAGGACGCTGCGGGGACGCCTGTCGATTTTCAAATCGCGCTGGGCTACGAGGGAATGGGATGTCTCAAGGCGAATGGGCTGCGGATGTACTCAAAGGGCGGCGGAGGCCCTCCGTCGGGCAGGGTAATCGGCGACCCGCTCTGCAATACGTGGTTCGAAAGCGCCGACTGGGCGTCTTATGGTACCGGGCCGGCCGGTGCGTGGGGCAATGTTCTGCTGTTGATAAGCGACCTTCCCGCCGGCGTTTATGAGCTTTACAGTTATCACAATCATTTCTATCACTGCGACAGGTACGAGGATAGTTGTCTCGGTATCGTGAAGTATAACGGGGGATTCTATCAGACGGCGGCCGAACAGGGGCCTATGCCGGCCATCCGTGTAACGGCGCTTCCGCCTAAGAATCCGCCGGGTTATGACCACTGGGCGTTCGGCGCCGGCACGGGCAGGGGCGTTGAGGCGATTCAGAATGCTTATAATGTATCGGCCACACACGTGGACGATGACTGGAAGCTTTCGCCGTCGCTGGTGAAGTTCCGGACGGATGGCTCGCCGGTGCTGGTGATTTATGAGGCGCCGCGAGATTACTGGGATTATCGTGAGTATCCCGGCGGGCGCGCGATTCTGAATGCCTTCAGGCTAATACGCGTTGGAGAGTGAGCTGATCGGGAGTTGTATTGTGCGTACGATCCGTGTCTTGTCACTGGCTGCTCTCTGCTCGCAAGTCCCAACAACCCTCCAGCCACCCCACCCATAACCGACCGGCTGCTTTCCAATGCGTTTTTCGCTTGCCGATTCGGTAACTTCCGGGTATAATGCATTTGTCATTTGGCAAACGCACCTGGAAACCGGTTGTGCTACCTCAGAGGCAGGGTTGTTGTATGCGTAACAGCTTCGTACTCTGGCTCCTTGCCATCATTTTGGTCTGGCCGGCAAGCCGTGCCTTTGCGGTTATCACCGTAACTACCGGCGAGACCTGGGATGGAGGCGAGATGCACGGTGTCACTCCCACCGGCGCCGGCACAGCGGCGGACCCTTATGTCTATACCATCCCAGACGGCATGACCTTGACCGGCGCCGGGATAATCAGGACGGGCGATAGATACGTCGTATTTGATTTCAGCACGGGTACCGGTGGCCTCGAAATGGCGGCGTCCAGCTACTTCGACCTTACCGGTTCCATTCGCCAGGGCGACCCCGGCGAAATCACAATCGTCCTCGGCCACAACAGCCTCACCGGAGCAGGCGACTTCAAGACTGTGGACATAACAAAGGACTCAAAGGACGTTATCATCGGCGGTTCGGGTGACGTGGATGTCAATTCGATCTACACGCATGTAAGGGACGCGCGCGCTGGCGACGTCAGTGTCGATGTCGGCGGCAGCGCCAGCGTCGGGTCGATTGATACCCAGGATGAAGCGGCCGGCGGCAATGACGCCGGCAACGTGACAATTCGCGGCGATGAAGTTACTGTCGGTGCTGTTGACACACGCTGTCTCCGTACGGACAGCGCCACAGCAAGCAGCGGGGCCGTTGTTGTGCAGGCCCGTGACAGCAGCGGTATAAATAGTCTGAATAATACACTAAATCTTTACGGGGCGATAAACACCGATGCTGCTGCTGGCTATGACGGTGACATAACTACCCGAGGCGTGATTGTCACGCTGCACTCGGGCTTTGGCGCTGTGAGTGGCAGTGGCTCGCTTGATATTCACGCGGGTCTGATACAGCACGGTATGACCGGCGGTGATTTGTTCATAGACAATTCAGGCGGCGGCTACACTGCCATACACGATGTTCCGTGGGGGCCTACGGTGAGCTTCGAAGGGGTCGAATCCGGCGATCTTGAAACCGTGAGCCCTGCCGTGTTTAATGTGGTTCTCAATCAGGCCCAGCACAAAGTCGTCACCGTTGACTACATGACATATAGTGACACTGCCACCGAAAGCTTAGACTTCATCGGTTCCGCCGGGACATTAGTGTTCGACCCGTGCGAAACGATAGAGACAATCAGTATTGACATTGTGGGTGATGACCAGGACGAAGACGATGAGATATTCTGGGTGGTTCTGGACAATCCGGTTGGTCCAAATGTGGCTTTGGGTGAGAGCTGGTTCCATGCCTATACGATTATTGACCCCCGCCCATACGTCGAGTTTGACGCGCAAGTCAGCGGCGGCATGGAAGACGTCAGCCCGGCCTACATAGCGGTGAGTCTGTCCTGGCCGACCAATGAAACCGTCACTGTGGATTATCAGGTTACAGGGGGTACGGCAACCAACGGTGTGGATTATAATTTGCCGGCGGGGACGCTTGTCTTTGACCCGTGCCAGGTTAGCCGTCGCCTGACAATTCCAATCTTCACCGACCCGTGCCAGGAGTGCGCCGAGACAATTGTGCTGAGGCTGGCTAACCCCACAAATGCGAGGCTGGGCGGCAATCAGCAGCACACATACACTGTCACGCAGATTTGTTCCCCCCCCTTTGCCGACAGCAATACGGCGGCTTTGTGGCTCTTCGATGAGACCGAATATCCCTATACAACACTTACCGATGCCGGCGAGGATCAATACGACCTGCGTTTGGCGGATTCAGGGCGTCTGATTGCAGGCAAGTTTGGCAACGCCTTGCGTATGTCACCGGGGACAGGATACAATCTCTATTACGCTGAATGGAAGGGCATACTTTGTGCAATACACATGGCTGCCCCGGCAGGAGAGCCGAGCGGTCTTTGGGGCCCGACGATTGCGCCGAAAAAACTATTGGCAGCCCTGGCCAGTGAGGATTGGACGTGCGAATTCTGGCTGAAATTGTCGGCGGTACCAAGCGGCGAAGTTGCAGTTGTCCACCTGGGGCACGCATACGATCCCGGCACAGCATTCAACCTCACCGCCGGCGCCGCGAGCTTCAAGGTCCACGATGCTTATGCAGGTTTTGAAGCGACATGCGCTACAAATGCGGCTTGGCTGTCTGACGGTCAGTGGCATCACGTTGCCCTCACCAGTTCCGCCGGCCAGGTAAGCCATTATCTTGATGGCCACCTTCAGGCGGACCCCGTTGTTTCACCAATTGCCATCCAGCCGGTTCCGGACAGCAACATTCCAGAGTCTCTGGCAGATACTACTTATGGCATTTTCGACGATTCGAGAGACTATGAGAAGTTTCGACAGCATCGGTTCAACGTGTCGGTGGGAGAGGACCGACATGGTAACATGCAGGCAAACGGCGCCATTGACGAGCTGCGATTTTCTAACGTTGCTCGATACTCAGGCGCCTTTGACCTGCCCGACAGTCTTTCCCGTAATTACGCTCGCATCCCAACGTCACCACAGCTGCAAAGTGGGCCGGCGCTGCTGTTTGCCCCTGATTCCGGGCCGGGGCCGGTGCAATTGGGCTCTCGAAAACATCTGTTTATCGACGAAGTCATCATCGATACGAAAGAAGAGGTTCAGTTGACGGTTAATCCGCCTGTGAACCCTCAGCTTGCCAACCGGAGCCTTTCGTCGGGCGATTACTGGGCAGTTGACCATAACGACCAAGTATATTTGTTCACGCCTGACAGCTATGCGTCCGACAAAGGAATCACACGCCTGTGGGTTTCCACGGACGGCGTGAACTTCGACGACCCGGAGCTTGGGGTGATCGAATACGGCGGCTCCACTGCAAACAACTTTGTCCTGTATCTGTCCCCGATGTGGGCCGGCGTATTCAAAGACCTCAATCCCAACGTCTCACCACAAGAGCAGTTCAAGCTCACCGCCTGGTCGGCCAACCGTGGAATCTACCTCTATAGCTCGCCCGACCTGGTCCACTGGCGGCGAAACGAGACAATAATGCTGCCTCTGGTCAGCGGCGGCGGCTGCGAGACATTCTGGGACGACCAGCGGGGGCTTTATGTGAACTTCCTGAAGCGCGACCCGCAGTTTCGCAACCTCGAGTGTCCCTCAGCAGACGGACGTACTGCCGTTGGTTTTGACACCGGCGCAGTAGGCAACATCTGGAAACCCTGGCCATATAGCCCTATGAACACACCCTATTACGACACGTGGTCGTTGCCGGTGGTGACGTGCGAAGGACCAGTTGTCTTTCCGGTCAATGAGTATGGCCAGGTCTACCGCACACGCGCGATCAAGTATCCCTGGGCGCCTGATACTTATCTGGCGTTCATCTGGCGAATGGCCCCGGGCGAGATCCGCAGCACCGATTTGGGCGTCAGCCGGGACGGGATTAACTGGACCACTTATGCCGGCCTCGGAATGTATATGCCCACAGGCGGAACTTTCAACGGCGAGATCATTGTCGAGCGCCTTGCGCACGGCGGACTAATCCGCCGGGGCGACGAAATCTGGCAGTACGCCGACTTTGGCACGGGACCGCATGGAGCGGGTGAGGAGTTTTTCGTCCGCGTCAGCCAGCGCCTCGATGGTTTTGTTTCGCTCGACGCCGGTGCTACAACCGGCGTCATTGTCACTCGGCCTCTCGTCTTCTGTGGCAATCAACTGATTTTGAACGTGCTGGCGTCGGGATTTTTGAAGGTTGCCATTTTGAACGAAGCAGGTGATGCGATAGCCGGATATGATAGCTCGGACTGTGACCCGATTGTGGCCGACTCGGTCAGGCAGGTTGTCGCCTGGAACGGAGATTCGAATGTTGGCTCACTATCAGGAACCGTGGTTCGCCTGAAGTTCGAGATGCAGAATACGAAACTTTACGCCTTTCAGTTTACCCGGTCCGGAGATTTCAACGGTGACGGGGTCGTTGACTACCTGGACCTCAGGACTCTGTCGGATGCCTGGCTGTGGTCCGGTCCCGCAGGTGGTGTCGCGCCAGACGTGGATAAGGACGGGTGGGTCGACTTTGGTGATTTTGCATCTCTTGCATCACAATGGATTCGAACCTGCCCGTGAGCGTCAAACCAGCCCGACGCGGAATTGTCCGCGCATGCGCCACAAATCGCGCGCCATTGCTCCATCCGCAATATGACACTCCGCATCACTCCCACCCCGGAGTTTTCGAATGCCACCCCGATGATTTTTTTGTATAATCCGGCCGCCGTAATGGCAAATACACCCAAAGGCTGTTTCTGTAATCTATAGAGCGAGGTCTGTCCTATGCGTACAAGTGTGATGTCCGGGGTGATAGCTGTTTTGTGTGTGCTTTCGGGTGATTCTGCATGGTCTCAAACTGTTAAGGTTCCGTCAAGGTGGGTCGGCGGGCCGGTCATCCTGACGGCGGGCGAGAAGGGTTCCTTCGACGACGTCGCTGTAAAGGACCCGACCATAGTCTGTTATCAGGGCAAGTGGCATTTGTTCTATACGGTGAGCGGCAAAGAGCCCGGCGGCATCGGCTACGTATCGGCTGAAAGCCTCGATCTGCTCGCGACGGCGCCGCGGCACAAGCTGAATCAGTTTCACGGACAAACCAGTGACAGTCAAGGGGAGGCGCCGCAGGTTTTTTTCTTCGAGCCGCAAAAGCTGTGGTATCTGATCTACCAGACGAAAGATTTCAATCGTCAGCCGGTCTACTCCACGACGCCGACAATCGACAAGCCCGAATCCTGGAGCAGGACCAGGAACCTGATAGTGCGCGAAGAGCCGAACGTTAAATGGATCGATTTCTGGGTTATTTGCGACGATGCGAATGCGTATTTCTTCTACAGTCGGGGCCGCAAGGATGTTTACGTGCGCCAAACGAAACTCGAGGATTTTCCAAACGGTTTCGGGCCTGCACAACTGGCTTTTTCCCCGATGCCTGAGCCGCTGACCGAAGCGGTGCACATCTACAAGGTCAAAGACAAAACGCAGTATCACATGTTTTATGAAACCAGGCCCGAAGGCGAGAAGATGCGCCGCTACGGTCTGGCGACGGCCTCGAATCTGCCCGGCCCATGGCGCCGCGTCGCGGACGATTATGCCGTCGGGAACAAGCTTGTCTTCGACAATCCGGCGGACCGATGGACCGACGAGGTCTCGCACGGCGAAATGATTCGGACGGGCTGCAACCAGAAGCTCGAATACGACCCGGCGGAGGGAAGGTTTCTCATTCAGGGGCTGCGCTCGAAAGAGCACGTTGGCGAATACCGGCGACTGGGCTGGCGACTGGGCATCATCACACCCGTCTATGGGGACAGCAGGAATGGGCCCGCAAATACCTTCTTCGTTGCACTAAATGGGAATGATTCAAACGGCGGCACGGAGGACCGGCCTTTCGGGAGTCTCGAAAAAGCCATCGAAACGGTACAGCCCGGCGGGACCATTCTTATCAGGGGTGGAACCTACCCGCTCGCGCGCAGGGTCAATTTGAGCAAAGACGGCAGCGAAGGCAAGCGCATCAGTCTGTGCGCCTATCCGGGTGAGCAGGTCATACTGGATTTTTCGAATGCCGGCGATTCTTCGCATGGATTGAAAGTAAACGGCAGCTTCTGGCGCCTGAAGGGTCTGGTGATACAAAAGGCGGGCGGGAAGGGCATTCGCGTCAGCGGCTCGAATAATCTTTTCGAGCAGATAGTAACCCGCAATAACGGAGATAGTGGGATTAAGCTCGATGACGGCGCGGCAGACAACATGGTTTTGAACTGCGATTCGTATCTGAACTACGATAAGGCCACACAGGGGAGCAATGCCGACGGCTTCGCCGCTAAGCACGGTCTTGGGAAAGGAAATGCCTTCATCGGCTGTCGTGCCTGGAACAATTCCGATGACGGCTTCGACTTCATGGAGGCCGGCAGCGCGACCCGAGTTGAGAATTGCTGGTCGTGGGGCAACGGACAGAATATATGGGGCGACGCCGGCTTCGATGGGAACGGCGTCGGATTCAAGCTGGGCGACGGGCCCGGCAAGCACGTAATCATTCGCTGCCTCGTATGGGCAAATGCGAAGAGCGGATTCAACATACAGGGAAATACATCGAGTGTCACCCTGTACAATAATACGGCCTGGAACAACCGCAGAGATTATTTCTTCGACGATAGTCACCCGCACAAGCTGAGAAACAATGTGTCGTTTGAGGGCGAGGTGGTTATGTGGCCGGGCATCGACCACGCCAACAACAGTTGGAACGGCGGATGTGTGGTTACGCGCGAGGATTTTTTGAGCCTCGATGATGGTGACATGAAAGGTCCGAGGAACGCGGACGGCGGGCTGCCGGAAAGCAATTTTCTGCGGCTTGCGCCCGACAGCGACTTAATAGATCGCGGCGTTGATGTCGGACTTGCTTTTGAGGGGGCCGCACCTGATTTGGGCGCCTTCGAAACACCAATTATGGCGACCAAAAAACCTTAGTCGCATTTTGTCGTTTTAACATATTTGGCGGTCCGGGCTATAGCGACACAAGGGCAAGAAAATTCTCTTGTCCTTCATTCTGCCTCATTACCACGATTTCAACATAAGACCACGATAAACGTGCCCAAGGTAATTCTTCGTTCCTCGTTCAGTCGCGGCTTCTAGGGCCATCCCAAGTTACACTCTCGATGCCGTCGACTTGAAATCATACCTCTCAGGACGTCAGCAGTAGATGTGCTCGCCTGTTCACGACGAAAAACATCACGCGTGGATATCCCCTTTATTTGGTGACTACTGATGCCACGGCGTTTTTCCCCCGAGTCCGATGTTAGAGTCAAGTCAAGCAGCAAGCAGACGTCATTCTAATTGAATTTGCCCTGCGTCTTGCATCCGGCGGCGTGCACGGTTAACATAGTCCGGCCTTTATCTCAGGGGTTTGTTGAATGGGTTATCCGGGTTGAACAAGTGAGCCATATTGCAAGACGCATCATATTCTCCGGGCAGGTGCAGGGCGTGGGTTTTCGCTTCACGGCCCACCGAATCGCCGGCCGTCATGGCCTGACCGGCTGGGTCCGCAATGTGAGAGACGGCACAGTCGAGATGGTTGCCCAGGGCGCCTCGGAAGAAATAGATGAATGCATCCGCGATATTGAAGATTCCTTCCGCGGCTACGTGACGGAAACGAAAACCGACGAAATTCCGCCCAGTCCTCAGTATAGGGATTTCAAGATAACTTTTTGAACAGACCTTTCGAACATCCCGACAGTTTGTTCGTTTTGCCCTACACCCGGCAGCCGGCGACAAACCGGGTTAACGGCATGACGATTGCAGAGGAGCCAGGTGATGACAGGCAGACCTGATCGGCCGCGTTCGGATGCGAAGCCTTCCGGCAACTTCCTTTTGACAGTCGCATTGCTTTGGGGGGGCGCTTTTGCCCTACGGCCGGCAGCGGCGCCGGCAGATGGACCCCTGAAACCAGTTCCTCTTACGGCAGTGCGAATCACGGACAACTTCTGGGCGCCGAGGCTCGAAGTTTACCGCACCAATACCATTCCGCACTCGTGGCCCTATATCGAAGATAACATCAAGGCGATGAAGAAGATAGCAGGAGTTTCCGACGAGCCCTGCAAGACGGGCAAATGGACCGAGGCCAATCTCTACAAGTATATGGAAACCGTGGCCTATTCGCTGGCGATGCACCCGGATGCGGAGCTTGAGAAGCGCCTTGACGAAATGATCTCCGACGTCGCCGCGGCACAGAGGCCCGACGGGTACGTACACGCCCACGTAACGCTCAACGACCTGACGCCCTGGAATGACCTTTACCACCAGCACGACGGATACGTAGCCGGGCACCTGTACGAAGCGGCGGTCGCACATTACCGCGTCACCGGCAAAAAGACGTTTCTCGATATCGCGCGACGCTCGGCGGACCAGGCGTGCCGGCATTTTCTCGATGAGAAAGAACCGGGTTTTCCCGGCCATGCCGAAATAGAGCTTGCGCTGGTTGAGCTTTATCGCGCAACGGGACAGAGGCGTTATCTGGAACTGGCCCAAACCTTTATCGAACGCAGAGGCCGGAACCGGGGAAAAGATTGCCCGCGATACCCGTGTGAGTACTTCCAGGACCACTTGCCCATTCGTGAGCAGAATGAGATCAGGGGGCACGCCGTGCGGGCAATTTTCTTTTCGACGGGCGTTGCGGATGTCGCGCTGGCAACAGGCGATTCCGATATGCGTGCCGCGGCCAAAAGACTGTGGGACAGCGCCACAAAGCAAAAGATGTACATCACCGGCAGCATCGGCGCATCAAGCAAACACGAGGCGTTCGGGCAAGACTATGAGCTTCCCAACGACGGTTACTGCGAGTCCTGCGCGGCCTGCGGACTGGCGGATTTTGCGCACCGAATGGCCCTGCTGGAGGCGGACGCCGAATGCGCCGACGTTCTCGAACGCGTTCTCTACAACGCGGTTCTCCACGGTATTTCACTCGACGGCAAATCATTCTATTACCGAAATCCGCTGACGGACAAGGACCACCTGCGGGAGAACAACTGGTGCTGCTGTCCGCCGAATCTGTCGCGGACGCTGATGAAGGTGGGCGGCTGCGCTTATGCCACGGCAGATAGTGACATATATGTAAATCTCTATATCGGCGGCACAACCAAAATTTCACTTAATGGTAATATGGTGACGCTCACGCAGCAGACGGAGTACCCATGGGCCGGCAAGGTACGAATCACGGTGGACCCGCAAAGCGAATCGGTTTTTTCGATGAACCTTAGAATCCCGGGTTGGTGCCGAAGCGCCGTGGTAAAGGTAAACGGGGCAGAACTGAAGCACCCACAAGTGGTCAAAGGCTACGTTTGCATCGAGCGCACGTGGAAGGCCGGTGACGTGATTGAGCTGGATTCTGCGATGCCGGTCGAGCGAATCGAGGCGCATCCCGATGTTGCGGCCGACCGCGGGCTGGCGGCAATTCAGCGCGGCCCGATTGTATATGCCCTCGAGACGCTCGATAACGGCGGGAGTATCGATGTCACGCTGCCGTTTGACCCTGCGTTCAGTACCGAGTACCGGCCGGAATGTCTGGCGGGAGTGACCGTCGTCAAAGGCAAATCCGACCAGGGCACGACCTTCACGGCCATTCCCTTCTACGTCCTTGCCAACAGGACTAAATCAAGCCAGAAGGTCTGGCTGGCCCAGAAGAATAAGAAGGAAAATCACGCGGGGTGGCAAGGCACACTGTATCGCACCCTTGACCCAGGCACGCTAACTCCTTGACTGCCGAAAGCGGTGGCTGGACTTGTCGGCACGTTGCGATTACAATTACCCCACGTTTGTTCGTTTTGCTGCGCCTTCAATGCCACCGCGTAAATCCAAACAGCTTCAGGACAACAGAGAATCACGCAGGCGTGGTTCAAGGTCATTACGAGCGGTACGGGGGATTAGCAGGCGATAGAATTACACAGAAAGCAAAGACATGAAGAACTTGATATTGTTGGCAGGAATCTTACTGATAATATCAGAGACTGCGTCTGCGGCGGCGCCCGGCGGCAGCGGTTACACGATGATGGGCAATGTCAAATCGCACGATAAAGGCAGGCACGAAATAACGTTCACTTGTGAAAACGGCCGGGTCCGCCTGAGCTTCCTGACCGAGACGATGGTCAGGGTGCACATGGCCCCGGCGGGCAGAGAGTTGCCGAAAGACACGCTGCACCCCGAGGAGAACGGACCATACGCGGTTGCAAAATACGACTGGCCCGGAGTGTCCTGTCAGATTTCGGAAGGATTCGACGCGGACCTCGAAGGCGTCGTCTATATCATTAGAGCCGGCAGGCTTCAGGTGAAGGTCAGGAAGCATCCGTTCAAACTCGCCTTCTACGATGCCGAGGGAAAACTGCTGGTGATGGAGAAAGAGGGAATCGTCAACGCCGGTCTGGGCTATCAAGGTGACAAGGTGTATGAAACGATGGCGATGGCAGATGACGAGCATTTCTTCGGATTCGGCGCACACAATCATCCCCTCGATATGCGCGGCGACAAGATTGTCTGCTCGACCAGCGAGCTGCAAAGCAAGGCCCGCACGGGCGGCTTTCCCGTGCCCTTCTTCCTCAGCACCCGCGGCTACGGAATCTTCTTCAATAACCTCGACGACGATGTCACCTTCAATATGGGGACAACAGCGGGTGAGTACTCCTTCGAAGCGACCAGCGGCGAAGAAGAAGGCTGGGACATGGACTACTACCTGATCTTCGGGCCGAAGTTCGACGACATCCTGAAACAATACATCGATATTGTGGGTAAACCCATACTGCCCGAAAAGTATTTCTTCGGCCACATCTTCATGGAGTGCTGCCAGTGGAACGCCGACGACGTGGTCCACATCGCCCAGCGGTTTCGTGAGGACGACTGGCCCTGTGACGTTCTCATTATCGATTGCCAGGCCTACCAGGATGCAAAAGAGCAGCCCGCAAAGCCGGATGAAGAGGACAATGGCGAGGCACGTGGTCCTGCCGAGAAGAAAGAGCCACAATTCCGGAATTACCAGTGGGGCACTGCGTTCGGCGACACCGTCGCCATGTTCGAAACCATCAAGTCCCTCGGCTTCAAAACCATACTCAGTTCGGGCATCCAGGGCCCCCTCTATGACTGGCCCGACTATGACCCGACCGTTCCATGGAAGACCCGCAAGTTCGCCGACACATTCTGGCCCAGAAACGTCGACGGGCTCGACTCGTGGAGGCAGGACAACTCGGAAAGGTATCCCGCCCACACTAAGGTCGAGAAGTTTGCCAACGGTTACGAATCGCACAATCTGTTCGGGTCGCTCTGGGCCAAGAACGTGGTGGAAAAAATGGAGGAAATGGGCTTGTACGGGCGCCCGGTCATCAGCCGAGGCGGCCCCATCGGCGGGCATAGATACATTATCCCCTGGCCCGGGGACCTCAAGCACGGTCTTGACCTGCTGGGCGTTGACCTCAACTGGCTGCGAAACGGAAGCCTGTCCGCCTATCCCTTTATCACCCTCAACCTCGGAGGCTGGGGCGGCGGCCACGGCCTCGAAGAGCAGAACCTGATTCGAAGAATCTTCAACATAATTCCTTTGATTCCCATCTCGCAGCTTGTCGGCTGGGGCAAGACCGGTGAGAATGCCATGCTGCCGTGGTTGATGACGCCCGAGCAGCAGGAACTGCTCCGGTACTATCTCAAGCTGCGCTACCGCCTGCATCCTTATATTTATTCCAGCGCCATCGAAGCCCATCTGACAGGCCGCCCCGTCCTCGCCGCACTCGTCTATGACTACCAGGACGACGTCAATACTTACAACAAGGATTATCACTTCATGCTCGGCCCGCAAATCCTCGTCGCACCGGTTCTTGAAGAAACACAAAAATGGGACGTGTATCTTCCCGCAGGAAACTGGGTCCATTATTGGACGGGCAGGCGGTACGACGGCGGCCAAACCGTTACTGTGGATGCCCCGCTCTACGGCAAGGCCGGTCTGCCAATGTTCATCAAAGCCGGGGCCATAATCCCGATGATGCCCGAGATGAGCTACATTTATGAGAAAGCGCCGGAGCCGCTCACCCTCGATGTCTATCCTGAGAAAGCGGGTACGTCAACCCACACGATTTATGACTGCGAAACAGTCAAGAGCCCGGTCAAGGAGACGAAATTTAGCTGTTCGCAGGATAAACAGAAGATACAAATCTCGATAAGCCCCTCAGATGCCGCGTACGAGCTATGGGTCCATTGTGACAGGGAGCCTGCTTCGGTGGCCGCCGATTCCGGCCGGTTGCCGCGACTCGAAGACAAGGCGGCCTATGATGCAGCCCCCCAGGGCTGGTATTGCGGGACCGGCTGTTTCTATGGCTCCGACAGCATCAAAACGCTCAACATCAAACTTGCGAAAACCGGCAAAAACCATCTTATCCGCATAAGAAAATAGACTCCTGCCGCCGACCCGAAAGTCCTGCCCATCAGGCTCGGTATGCGGCACGATGAAAGCCAGACGAGGCCCTTCGCCCCTGCATTTGCCAACGAGTTTTATAGGGCAGGCTGGTGCATCTTTTTTGCGAAAAAAGATTGCGTACAGCCCCCTTGCGCTGTAAACTACAACGATATTTTGACGCTCGGAGAGTCGAGATTCTAAGTCTTTTTGGCATTTTGGTAGAGGTTTGTTATGAAGGTTAAGTTTAATAGGGAAGCAATGGCCGAGGCACTGGGGCTTCTGACCTCGGTCGTCCCGAGCCGCACGCCGAAACCGATACTGCGGTGCGTACGGATTACGGCTGGGGAAAACGAGGTTCGCTGCTGTGCTACCGACCTCGAAGTGGGCATGAATTATTCCGTCTCAGAAGTCCAGGTTGAACAGAAGGGTGAGGTGGTGGTCCCGGCGGACCGCTTGGCGCCTATCGTCCGTGAAAGCACCGACGAGGTGCTGTCGATGGAAGCCGCTGAAGGCGCCTGTGAAATATGTGGGGCCGACAGTCACTTTACGATTTACGGCCAGGAATCGAGTCAATACCCGGCGGTTCCGGACTTCGAAGGTCAGCCCGATATCGAAGTGGACCTTGCCGGCCTTCAGGCGGGGATCGCACAGTCTTTGTTTGCCACCGCCAAGGAAAGTACCCGCTACGCCATAAACGGCGTCCTCTGGGAAATCAAGGGTAAGAAGCTGTCACTGGTTGCCACCGACGGCAGGCGGCTGGCACGCAGCAGGCTGAACCTTGCCGCTGAGCCGGCCAAACGCTCCGCCGCCGGCAAAGCTGATGCGAAATCCGATACACCCGCCATGGAACAGCAGATGATAGTGCCGGCCAAGACGATGGGCCTTCTCGAGAAGCTGGCCGCCGGTGAAAAGGAACTGGTGGCCGTACGACTTGTGGACAATCAAATCGTAATTAGGTGTTCGAATGTGGTGATAAGCTCAAACCTCGTTGAGGGCAACTTCCCCAAGTACGAAGACATCATTCCAACCGATTATGACAAAAAGCTGGCCCTGTCAACCGAGGCGGTATTAAGTGCCGTCCGGCGCTCGGCACTGCTGACGAGCGAGGAGTCGAGAGGCATCAAACTGTCCATAGGAAAGGACAGTCTGGTCTTTTCCGGCAGGGCCCCGGAGACCGGCGACGCACAAATCAATATGCCTATCGACTACAAAGGCGAACCGATCGAAATCGGATTCAGTCCCCAATTCCTGATTGACGCGTTACGCGTCATCAAGACGCCGGAATTCGACCTGGAGCTTGGTCAACCCGACAGACCAGGCATGATAAAGAGCGGAGCAAATTTCCTGTATGTCCTGATGCCCATCAATTTGGGTTAGTTCGCTGCGGTTAACATCGCACCGAGCGCCGAAAGCACTCAGGAAACCGGGGCACAGAAATCATGGATGAGAAAAGACTCTTATGTAATCCGCAGGAGGCGAAAGTGGGATTGGGGGCCAAGTCGTATTCCGGCAGGACTACCCGGCTGGGCGAGGCCGTGAGGCACGTTATGGACGATTTGATTTCGCCGCGACGCGCAAGATTCGCGCCGGTGGCCGAGCTTTGGGACCAGTTGCTGCCCGAGGATCTGTTGCGGCATTGCCGATTGGCTGATATTTCGGATGGACAACTAAAGGTGCTGGTTGACTCGCCGCCATATATGCACGAGCTTCGTCTGTGCAGCTCGGAGCTTCTCGGAGAGCTGCAGCGCCGGTGTCCCCAGGCCCGGCTGAAAACAATCAGGTTTGCCATCGGTTAACCCGGCAGGTGGTACATCACAGCAGGACGTTTCATCGCAATATGAAAACCGAGATGAAGGAACACGAGTACAACGCAAGCAAGATCAAAATCCTTGGCGGCATAGAGGCCGTACGCAAGCGGCCCGATATGTACATCGGCGACCGTGGAAGCGGCGGCCTTCACCACCTCGTGTATGAGGTGCTCGATAACTCGGTGGACGAGACTCTGGCCGGATACTGCGACAGCGTCACGGTCCACATCCACCCCGACGGAAGCTGCACCGTGGAAGATAACGGCAGAGGCATTCCGGTCGAAGAGCACAAAGAAGCAAAAAAGAGCGCCCTCGACGTCGTGCTTACGACCCTCCACGCGGGGGGCAAGTTCGACAGCGACAGTTACAAAGTGGCCGGAGGACTCCACGGCGTGGGCGTCAGCGTCGTTAATGCCCTGAGCGAATGGCTCGAAGCCGACGTCTACCGCGACGGCAGGCACTATCATTTCGAATGCCGCCGAGGGCAGGCACAAGGGCCGGTGAAGGAAATGGGGCCCACTGAAAAACGCGGGACGGTTATATCCTTCATGCCCGACGAAGAGATTTTCGGCGACGCCGAGTTCGAGTTCGACACCCTCCTGAAACGCATCCGCGAGATCGCCTATCTCAACGCCGGTCTGCAGATCACCTTCCGCGACGACCGCGAGAACAAGAAGGAGCTGTTCAAGTTCGACGACGGGATCAAGGCCTTTATCAGGCACCTCAACGAAGGCAAGGAGGTCCTGCACAAGGACGTTATCTACTTCGCCAAAGACGATCCGGCCGCGATGCTGAGCTGCGAAATAGCCATGCAGTACAACAACGGCTACACCGAGAACGTCCTCGTCTTTGCCAACAATATCCGAAACATCGACGGCGGCACACACCTTTCCGGCTTCCGGACGGCACTGACGCGGACGATGAATTACTACGCCCGCAACAACAACCTCCTCAGAAACGGTCAGGTGACCACGGGTGATGACCTTCGCGAAGGACTGACCGCGGTCGTCGCCGTCAAGCTCGCAAACCCACAGTTCGAGGCTCAGACGAAGGTCCGCCTGACGAATCCGGAGGTGGGCAGCTTCGTTGAGACCACCGTTAACGAGCAGCTTGGCCATTATCTCGAAGAGCACCCGCCGGAAGCCAGGCTGGTATTGAACAAGGCGATCCAGGCCGCCGCAGCGAGAGAGGCGGCCCGAAAGGCCCGCGAGCTGACGAGGCGAAAAGGGGCGCTCAGCAGCGCGAACCTGCCCGGCAAATTGTGGGACTGCGCCAGTCGGGAAAAGGCAAGCACAGAGATTTTCATCGTCGAGGGTGACTCGGCGGGCGGCTCGGCCAAGGCCGGCCGCGACCGAAACATCCAGGCCATCCTGCCGCTGAAGGGCAAAATCCTTAACGTCGAAAAGGCCCGCCTTGAGAAAATGCTCGCTCACGATGAAATCCGCACCATTATAAGCGCGCTGGGAACCGGCATCGGCGCCGACGAGTTCGATTTGGATAAGTGCCGGTACGGAAAGGTGATACTGATGACCGACGCCGACATCGACGGCGCCCACATCCGCACGCTGCTCTTGACGTTCTTCTTCCGTCAGATGGCGGACTTGTTTGTTAACAATATGATTTACATCGCCCAGCCGCCCCTCTACGAAGTCAAGGCTAAGGGTAAGAAAAAATCCGAATATATCCTCAACGAGCCTCAGATGCGCAAGCGAATGGTCACACGCGGCCTGGAAGGCACCGAGCTCGTCATAAAAGACGGTGACAAGGCTCAAAAGGTCGCCGATAAAGATCTTGCCGACCTGGTAAAGATTTTGGCCGACGCCGAGCGCATCATAGCCGTCCTGGGCAGGCGCGGCATTAAATTCGACGACTTTGTCCAGAGCTATTACAACGGCAGCGAGCTGCCGCGTTTTCGTATATGCACCGAGGGACCGGATGAGTTCTATTACGACAAGGCCGAGTACGAAAAGCGCCTGGAAGAGCTCGCCAGGACGCGGGAGCAGGAGCAGGAGGAAGTGGTCGGCGAGGAGCTTCACGAGGTGACGCGAATCAACCAGATGAACGAGAAGCTAAAAGCCGGCTTCGGCCTCGACCTCAAGGACTTTCTCTTGAAGCCCGCCAAGGCCGTCTCCGGCGAGGACATGCCCACCAAGTTTCAGCTTATCAACGGAGAGGACAGGCACGACATCGCCTCGCTGGGCGACGTCTGCGCGGCAATCAGGCAGATTGGCGGCAAGGGAATCGATATAAAGCGCTTCAAGGGTCTGGGCGAGATGAACGCCGACCAGTTGTGGGATACGACGATGAACCCGGCCACGAGGACCCTCCTGAAGGTCAGGGTCGACGACGCCGGCGAGGCCGACAGGCTGTTCAGCATCCTCATGGGCGACGATGTCGAGCAGCGAAGAAACTTCATCAGAGACCACGCCCTCGAAGTCCAAAACCTCGACGTCTAAGGTGTTCAGCGCTCCAAGAGCACAAAAGAGACCCGGCAAAATCAGCCCGGGCCTATTGAATCGTGCCAATATTCGATTTGTAAGCAGCCCATTTTTCTTCGATTGCTTTCGCCAATTTGTAATCTCTCATTCGGTGTCGCTTTGCTCCGTGATAAACCAGACGTTTGTATCACGCTGACCATATTCAAACTGCAGCGAGGTCTGGCTGGAAAGGTTCTTCAGCACCGAATCCAATATTTGCTGCTTCTGTTCTGCGGTTTTGACGTTCGCTGTGGCGAGACTGTACGACAGAGAATCGAAATAGCCAACAGTAATGTCGGAAAGGCCTTCCGTTTCGAAAACGACCGCCCTGTTGAAACGGCTGGCAACCTGTTCGATCATTTTGGCGACACTGCACGTGCCCCCGCCGTCAATAGGTTCGGGGCCGGGGAAATGTTTCCACAAATCAGTATAAACATAAATATTATCCGGGTGTTCGACCCCCTCCAGCGGCACGTGCTTGTATTGGCCGCGCACGATTATCGCGTCGTGATTCACCTTGCGCTTCTCGAATCTTATCGTGCGGCCCAGCTCATTCTGGAGAATCCGTTCAAATGCGAGGAGTTTGTCCTCAATCGGCACGTTATCGCGTTCGATCCAGTCGCCGCCGAGCTTGAGCCGGCTAAGCTTCTGAGGCCCATCACTGAATTCGTAGCTTTCGAGGCCGATGGACGTCAACACACCACCGAGTGAACACTCGTGCATGGCGAGGGCCCACCAATACAAGTTGCCATCCCAGCGGAAGAAGAGGTAACCCGGTGGTGGAGGGTTGTCGGTCGATTGGTAGTAATGTAATACCTGAGTGGCATAAATCTGTCGTTCAGGAATAAAAGGGTAACGCACCCAGCGAAGGACCTCGCCATTGTCAAGCGAATACAGCCGGTTGAACCGTTCGCGCCAGCCCGGCGTCGGCACAGGCGGGCCGTCAGTACGCACAGGTCTCAACTCCCCGTGCAGCATCGTGACACTGTTTGCCTCGACAACATTGCCATGGGCCTCTACGCGCACGATCCCATCACGAAGCTCAGCAAAGGCTATGCGTCGGTAAGTAGGACAGTGCAATTTCAGCCGACCATTCTCGATGCTGACATAAACCGCTCCCTCTATATGGTCGAGTATTTTATTGCACTCTGCAAGGCGCTTCCTGAGCTGCTCTATATCCGTTGGTAGGTTCTGACTTGGTTCCGACAATTGACTTTCTAAGCCAGCTCGCTCTTGGCGTAGTCTACGAAATTCCTTCTGACGCTCTTGCCAATCCTCGCTGTCGCCCTCAATATCATGGGTCATGCGAATCTTTGTGGCGGCCTGAACACTTTCGTCCTTGTGCACCAGCAACGTGCATCCATTCACTTCGAGCCAGTCAGCTCCTTTGGCGGAACGCAGCACAAGCTTGCCCTCTTTGCCCTCGATAATTAGATTTCCGACGGCGTGCATTGACAAAGATTGAAGGGCAGGCAGGTCGCCCATTTTTGCGAGAAAGTTCGCAGCCACGAGCTTGCTTTCGAATCGCCCCTCGGAGAGCATTGACGCCAAACCTGCAACATCACCGGAGGCGGCCATCTGCCTGATCTTAACCATTTCGGCATACACACTTTCCTGGCCTTGTCCCACAGCAGACCTGCCGGCAGGACGAATAAACATTCTGGCGGCCACCAAAAATGCGATGAATACGACCGCGGCGGCAGTCAATCTTGCGAGCCTGCTTTCAATTATGTATTTCCGGAAATTCGGCTCAGCCGAATCCGATTCTCTCTTCGCCGATTGCTGCATTGCTCTCAAAATGTCCTTGACAGTCCACTCATCCATATCGGCGCTGGTTGTATCATGAAGCTCCTTAATCAGCTTTTTCGCGTTGCCGCCGGTTTTCATTTTGTCACCTCGCTATTCAGCATCGACCGCAATTTATCCAGCCCGTAGCGGTACCTCGCCTGAACGGCGCCGACTGAAACATTCTGGAGCCGGGCTATTTCTCTGAACTTCATGGCGCCTTTAAGACGCAGCACCACCGCTTCTCGCTGCTCGTACGGCAATTGACTCATCGCCGCTCTCAATCGCGTTATTTCTTCTGTCTCGATTGCCTGCTGTTGCGGGTTACCCGAAGCCGATGCGATTGACACCGCCGAGTCAAGATTTTCGGCCTCGTGCCTGCGGGCTCGTATTCTGTCTCGCACCAGATTACGGACGCACGTTGACAAATAGCCTCGCAGACTCCCTGTGAGCGTGAACGTCTGCACCGAGCCGGCAAAGGAGACGAATACATCGTGGACCACGTCCTCGGCTGCCGCCCTGTCGCCCAAAAGGGCCCTTGCCAGCGTCAGCAGATACCCCTTGTACTTCTCGTAGATTCGGCACATAGCGTCCCCGCGGCCCTGTTTACATCTGCGAACAAGTAACCTGTCTTCCAGCATTCAGCGTCTGCCCAATCAGCTTCGAAATAAACCTCGTTCCAAATATACAACGAATGACCCGCCCATTTTAATATAAATACAAAGATATTTTCCCTTATATTCACTGCCGGCTCGCCAAATTCGTTTATCTTCGCAAACGCGCACAAAAAAACCGGGCCAAAAAAAGCCCGGCCTTTTACCAAGCAGCACAAGGCTCGTAACATAGAGAGTGCGAAACCAAAGCTAATTGCCGGAAATAATGTAGTACCGGCCCTTAGTACTCTTTTCGTTGGTGAGCCACGTTTTCAAGTTATAATCACCGTGCTTTTCGTAATAGCTTTTGTCCGTGTAAGGAACAATCACGTACTTGCCGCCTGCTTTTCTCGCTTTGCCAAAGACATACTCGACGGGCGTCTCATTTTCCACTAACTGACGGTTCCAGCTCGCCGAGCCCGGCCAGAGAACGGCCATCTCGTTGCAGTCTTTTCTGGCTCGTGCCTGCCAGTATGCTAGTGCGACTTCTTCAGGTGTCGACCACTGGTCTTTGCCGTCGATGATAGCTATTGCCGCCTCAAAGTCCTTTTCGAAAGTCGTTTTTGCACCAGGCTCTCTGATTTGCGCCCCTTCCGGCAACAGATTGTTCGGGTCAAAGATTCCTTCAGGGAACCATGGGTTGGTTTGCAGATAGATTGCTGTAAATTCTGTCGAAACATGCGACATGCAGCCGTTGCCAGAGGCTCTCCATAAATGTCTGTCCTTTCGAATTTTCTTGGGGTACCACCGGCCGGAGTCGGTCTGTGCGAGTTCTGCCACTGTGGCAACATAAGACGGCTCAGAGGGTATGTCATCCGGGTCGAAGTCCAAATCCTTCACGTCTGGCCGGTCGTTATAGGGCGGCTGGCTACGTTGGAATCTTTCCTCTCGCACGCATACATATTCGTGCTGTGGGTCAAGGTAATAGAGCTCTCTGTAGGCAGCGGCAATAAGCTTTCCATCTTTGATCCGGGCCGCCACGTGAGTCTCGACGCAGACGAGGTTATTCTCCTGCGAATAATCATTCTCGAAGAGCTTTCCATTGTATATCCAGGGCCAGCCCAGCCAATCCAGACCACGAATGATAGAATGTGACATTTTCTCTGGTGAGTGCTCCTTTTCAGCGACAGACCACATACCTTCCAAGTCGCGTCGCGCGTAGTGTATGTACTGTCCATCATAAATTTGAATTTTTAGTGTCTTCGCACCCACCGAAAGTGCCCAGGCAAGTATCGCCTCAAAGTCCTCGGCCGTCGGCACCGACTCCTGCCGTTCGTCGGCGTCCCATCGATCTTCCAGCCTTTCTCTTCTGCCATCCTTGTAAATAACGCATGTCCGCCATACGCTCTTTTCTCTCGCTTGTGTAAATACCAGAATATGCCGCAGTGGGAGGTTTTCCCTCGCCGCGTTGTAGGGCGCGATAGCTTCAAGGAATTCCGGGCTGGGCCTGTTGTCAACAATAATTACCTTCGCATCCGCGGGCGCGCCGGCCTCGTAAATGTCTCTCGGGCCGGTTTTGGGATAATCGAATTGAGCCGACACCAAAACGTGCAGACGCTTCAAATCCGTCTGTTCGGCGGTGAGTCTTTTGGGCAAATATGTTGCAGGGTCCAGGACCATCGATATGTTTACCTCAAGTGGAGGCGTTAATACAAAGTCGATCTTCATGATTTTCACGGAAACGCCGTCATAAACGCCGTCTTCATAATTAATCTTGGCGCCCTTCTTTTCCAGTTCGGCTATCTGTTGGATATACATGTCGGCAATGCTGGCATAGGCCTCTTGCGGATCAGCAGGAGACCGGTATTTTATGGTTATCTTATTGGTTGCCGGGTCATAATACGACGTTTTGCCTATATTCGACTCCGTAAAATAGATTTTTCCATTCTTGTGTTTTTCGATACGGCGTACCGGCCGTACCGATTCCCAGCTTTCCACTCCGCTGAGGTCCATTTCTTTGGCGGTATTCGCATCAACATTGAGGTACGTAATTTCTCCGACGCAATGTACCCATTGTGCCTCATTCATGGCATCCAGCACATCTTGTACGCCGAAGGCCGGCGTTGTTATTTGGACAGAACCGTTGTGCAACGCCACAACCGCAACGATGACCACTACCGCTGCCGCGGCAAGCTTTGTTATTCTGCTGTTGAGAATTGTGCTCAACGTCAAGGTGCTTCTTCCCAAAGGCTTATGTGGCCCTTTCTCGAACTCCCCGATGAGGTCGTCTTGGACATTCTTGCTCTTATCGGCAATCGCTTCAAAGGCGGAGTTAATTGTTTCTTCCTCGTCCATCAAAGCCTGATAAAGCGACCGGCAGGTTTTGCACGCGTCGATATGTTCTCGAAGCTCATCGGCAGCCTGCGGCGCCAATTCGTCGAGCACCAAGGCGGCGATGGCTTCGCGGCGATTTTTGCAGTCATTGTTACTGTTCATGATTTATCCTCCGAAAGCAGCTCGTGCAGCATAAGGCGGGCCCGGACCAGGCGCTGCCTGACCGCCTGCTCGCTGATTCCCAAAGTATGTGCAACAGCCGCACAGTTCCTGCCGTCGAGGTAATAAAGGGCAATCGGCTCGCGGTACTGCTCCGGCAATCTTGAGACGGCCTGATGCACCCGCGCGGCCTGCTCGCTGAGGCGGTCCGGTGCCGCGGGCATGTCGCCGGCCAACGGCCGGGCGGTCGGGCGTTTGCGATAGTAGTCAATGCACGTCCGCCGGGCTATCTTGAGCAGCCACGGACGAACACGCGTCTCGTCCCGCAGCGTCCTGAGTTTCGTCATCGCTCTTAAGAAAACTTCCTGCATAATATCCTCGCTGTCGTGAAAGTTTTTCGTATGGGCTATACACAGGCCCAGCACCGCCGATGAGTACTTGCGCACCAGCACCTCCGGCGTCAAAGTCGCCCCGGCATCGGCCCCATTCAAGGCCTCGCCGCTTCTTTGCTGCCCAGCTTCAGCCAACCGGTTTCTCCTTTCACCAACGATGACGGAAATAATCCCGAATTGTGACACGGCACGCGGAAAATTTCCAAAAAAAACTTTGGCTACCCCACCCGGTGTCGGTATCGGAAGTCACCACCATAATGACCCGTTGACTGAGGCGGCCGATAGAGTAGAATTACCCGGTAGCGCAGGCAGGTTGTGCGTCTGCCGTCCGTTATATGAAAATGTTCGACTCACAATCACCCGGATTGCTCGTGTAGGAGAAAGCCATGTTCGAAAAAGGCAATAGCAAGGTCTTATCTTTTGCGACCTGCGGCATTATGCTGCTCGGTTGCGTCGGTTCCGCATACGCTTACACCATCATCGGCAATGTTGATTCTTACGACAAGGACGGCTACAACATCACCTTCAACTGTGAGAGCGGCAGGGTCAGATTGGGCTTTCTCGCAGAGGGCATAGTGCGGGTGCATACGGCGCCGGCCGGCAAAGATTTCCCTAAAGACACGCTGCACCTCGAAGATAACGGTCCATACGCCGTGGTGACTTATGACTGGCCGGGTGTGCCTTACAAGATTTCCGAAGGATTTGACGCGGACCTCGAAGGCGTGGTGTACAGCATCAGGGCGGCAAAGCTGCTCGTCAAGGTCAGGAAGCAGCCGTTCAAACTCGCTTTCTACGATGCCGAGGGGAATCTGCTTGTTATGGAAAAGGAAGGGATCATCGACGCCGGCCTCGGCTGCGAAGGCGACAAGGTCTATGAAACGATGAAGCTGCCGGACGACGAGCATTTCTTCGGCTTCGGCGCACACAACCACCCGCTCGATATGCGCGGCGATAAGATTGTCTGCTCGGCCATAGAGCTTCAAAGCAAATCCCGCACCGGTGGTTTCCCCGTGCCGTTTTTTATGAGCACCCGCGGCTACGGAATCTTCTTCAACAACCTCGACGATGATGTCGCCCTCAGGATGGGCACAACGCCCGGCGAGTATTCCTTCGAAGGTACCAGCGGCGGCATGGAAGGCTGGGACATGGATTACTACCTCATATACGGACCCCGCTTCGAAGAGATCCTCAGGAGATACATCGACATCGTGGGCAAACCCGTGCTGCCCGAAAAATGGTTTTTCGGCCACATACAGTGCAAGTGCTGCGACTGGGGCCAGAAGGACGTGCTCGAAGTTGCGCGGAAGTACCGCCAGGGTGACTGGCCCTGCGACGTAATTATTATCGATTTTCAGGGGATGGAGCCCGGCTTCGAATGGGCCCCGATTTTCCCCGATGTTGCCTCGATGTACAAGTCCCTCAGTCAGATGGGCTTCAAAACGGGTCTGAGCACGGCCCTTTTCCATCCGCTCTTCGACTGGAAAAAATACGACCCGACGGTGATGAGCATCTGCAGCCAGTACTGGGCCCTGCACGTGCCGCGGGTCAGGGACGGCAACGCCTTCTGGTGGCAGGACAATTCCGAGCGCTCACAAATGCACACCGGCATGGAAAGATTCGCGAACGGCTACGAGACGCACGAGCTTTTCGGGTCGCTCTGGGCCAAAAATGTTTACGAGGGCATGGAGCAGATGGGTCTCTACGGCCGGGCCGTCATCAGCCGCGGCGGACCCATCGGCGGACATCGATACATCATTCCATTTGCAGGCGACCTGGCGCACGGCTTCGACTTTTTGAGGACCGACCTCAATTGGCTGCGCAACGGCGGCCTGTCACTGTATTCCTTCTGCCTGGTCGAGCTCGGCGGCTTCATCGACCGCAACAAGCCCGGAATGAACCCGCTCGATGAATATAACGTAATCCGTCGAATGATTAACATCGTGCCGCTTGTCCCCATCTCGCGGGCCCACGGAAGCGGCGAATTCGGCGCCATACTTCCCTGGCAGATGACCCCGGAGCAGCAGGACCTGTATCGTTATTATTTGAAACTGCGTTACCGGCTGCACCCGTATCTCTATTCGGCGGCCCTCGAGGCGCACCTGACCGGCCGGCCGCCGCTGGCCGCGCTTGTATTCGATTATCAACAGGACTCGAAAACCTACGACAAAGACTTTGAGTTCATGCTCGGCCGGCAAATCCTCGTCGCACCGGTTCTCGAAAAGGTTGATAAGTGGGATGTGTACCTGCCCCAAGGCAAATGGATACACTATTGGACGGGTAAAGAATACGCCGGTGGCCAAACCGTCACCGTCGATGCGCCGCTCTACGGCAAAGACGCGCTCCCAATGTTCGTAAGAGCCGGTGCTATCATACCCATGATGCCCGAAATGAGTTACATCTATGAGAAGACGCCGGACCCCATCACCCTCGATATCTATCCCGACGAAACCAGCCGCTCGCAATACACCCTGTACGACTGCCAGGCCCTTCAGAGCCCCATCAGCAAGACCATATTGGCATGTTCAGAGGACCAGGCGAAAATCGAAATCTCCATTGGGGCGTCAGACGTCTCGTACGAGCTGTGGGTCCACGGCCATAAGAAGCCGCCGTCGGTCGTCGTCGATTCGAAAGACCTGCCGAGCCTCAAAGATAAATCAGACTATGATGCTGCCAGTCAAGGCTGGTATTACGGGGCCGCTTCTTTCTTTGGCTCTGATGCACTAAACACCATCAATGTCAAAGTCCCAAAAGGTCCAACGCCTCACCTTGTTCGAATAACCAAATAGCTGCCGAACCGCAAACGGTCCTCGCCTTCTTGCGAATCTGCTCAGCTTGTTTTTCTTTGAACACCTCAATGCGCTTATGGTCCGGAAATATCAATGATCGACGCTCGTTATTGCTGCAACAGGCGTTGGACCTGGTCGGAGCAACCGGTGGAGCAAATTTATTTGTTCGGCAGACCAAAATTTTGCTTGAAACGGTTGCTCGTGCGCGGCAAAATACGGCAGTTAGGTATCAGAAAGGGCATAACGATGTCAAAGGAGGCAGGTGCAGACAACTCAGAATGGAGGCGAAAAATGGCTCGGAAGGCACAGTTTTTTGTCGTTACTCTTCTGATTTGCACACTGTTGGTCAGCGGGTGCAATCCGTCGGGCAACTTGAAAACCAAGAGGACCGGCGTGGACAGGGTCCCCAAGACGCCGAGTGAGGAGCAAAAAGCCAGACTGCTCAAGAGAATCGACCGCAACTATGAGAATCCCGAAGCCCATTTTCAGCTCGGTCAGATCTACCAGCAGGAGAGGCGATGGGCCGAGGCGGAACATCATTACAATATCTGTCTGAGCTTCGACCCCGTCTACTGGCCCGCGCAGGCGGCGAAAGTGAAGGCCCAGAAAGAAGGGGGCGACCCGACCAAGGCAAACCAGACGGCCGATGTTTACATGAATGAAGTCGCGGGCTCCGCCGAGAGGTCCCTTGAACTTGGACTGGCATTCCAGGACCAGGAAATGGATGATTACGCGCTTCTTTGTTATCAGCAGGCGATTCGGCTGGCCCCAAACTCGGCCAAGATTCACCGACAGATAGGCTACTACTATCTAAAGAAGGGTGACAAGGTCCAGGCGAAGGAGCATTTGAGCCGCAGCTTTCAGATCGACCCTTATCAGCCGGAGGTGGCATACGAGTTGGGCCGAATGGGTGTCGTCATAGGCACACCGCAGAAAACTCAGCGCGACGCCAAAAAGCTGGATAAGATCGTGGAGCAGTCCGGCCAGAAAAAATAGCCCCGTAGTTTATTGGAACCTGTTTTTCATAGCCCTGTGGTGAAAGGAATCACTGCAGGGTTTTTTGTCGGTACAATAAATAATCCTCGCGGAATTTCCAGCAGAAAGATACCGGCGGCAGTCCCTCCCGGGCTATTGGGTGTTCGCCGTCGCCGGCTCCCCTTCCTGCGGCTGCTCGGCAATGACCCGCCACGCCGGCGGGGTAAGTTCCGGAATCTCCCACGCAGCGCCGCAGCGGTGACAGGTTTCCATATCAGGCCTTCGTAACCTGCCGCAATTAACACAGGTGACCGGAGTTATCTTCGGCCGCGTCAGTCGGTAGGTAATGTAGGCGCTCAAACCAAAGGCTATAGTCCCAAGAACCCACCAAAACCTCGCCCTGTGCGAAAGCCCGACAACAACCGCATTCCCGTGGACCCGCCAGGCGAGCAGCCCCGCTAATATCAGCGACGGCAAAATCAACAGTAAGGCCGAAAGGTATTTGTCGATAACTTCATCGGTGACCTCCCTTGCCTTCATCCCGATAAAGGAATTCGGAAGGATGAAAAGCGCCCTCTGCCCCGACCCGGCCTCGAAACTTTCCGCCGTTAGGTAAGAGGCGGCGCTCAGAACAGGCGGCTGCAGATTTTCGAGCAGGTACTTGGTGACGGTCAACCCCGGCGCGCCAGGGCTGCTGAAATATACGGCTTCACTGGAAGGAACTGATGCGTCCCCTTCTCCACGGCCTTCGTGCACACTGTAAGCAGTCTTGACAAGGCGGCCTTTTTCATCGAAGACGGCCAGCGCCGCAGAGGTCCCTTCGCGGGCGACCGTGGCAACGCACATCCCGAGATAGCGGTCTTCGCGGACCAGAGCAGCGGGCAAAACATCATATGCGAGCAGATCACGCGGTCCTGGCGAATCTTTCGAGCCGAAAAAGGTGCGCGGCGCAGGCAGAAATCCCGCCGGACCGGCGAATTCGAGGGTCGCTTTATCGAGAAAGTCGATTTGCCCTGACTCGTCGAGCACCAGGACATATTGCCCGGAACAGTCGATGCCCAAATCCTCGACAGCGCTCTTGAGCTTTGGTTTTAGGTCGGTACGCCGGCGCGAATCGTCGCCCTCTTCACCAGCAGGCGGCACGGGGACCACTACCATGGGCGGTGACAGCGATATGTATGAGTAGGACCAGTTCTTGCTGATACTGCCCACCTTTATGGGCCGGTGCGGGTCATCTTTCTTGAGTTGGGGACCTTTGCGCACGATTCTATCGCCAAAATTGAGGGCGAAGAAGCAGCAGCGCGTCTTGTCATAGACAAATAATTCGGGAAATGAATTCCATGTCCCCGGGTTAATCAGCGGCCCGGCGAATCGGCCGAGGGCCTTGTCCGCCGAATCCGACATGCCTTCAGGGCCGGCATAAAGCACGGTCTGTCTTCGCTCAAAGGTGTCGTCGGCCATCCTCTCTGTATAGACCCGATGGAAGATGATTAAGTCGGTCTTCTCATCGAAATAAAGGATGCTCCAGTCGCCCAGCTTACCATGCGAGTAAAAGTAGGCGTTTGAAAGCCTGCCTGCCGGTCCCCTCGCCACAAACCAGTCCTGTATCCCAAGTTCGGGCAAATCTGTGAAAAACAGAGATCCAACAGAGGACACTCTACCGATGTTCGCGTCATTTTCAATTTCAGGGTCGAAGAGTCCGGTTGGTCGCAGGACGATCTGTCGAGCATCCGGCGGCATGATTTCTCGCAAGAGTGTTTCGCACAAAAAACGCGCCCAGAATAACGGCACGGCCAGTATCAGCAGAACAACAAATCCGGTGGCGACGACGTTCAGAACATATTTTCTCGAAGCATTCATGGCCGTCTTCCTAAAGTGACGTTGAGGTAAACTGATGCCAACTGCAAATTACCGATGCGAAAATAAGAATCAGAATTATTACCATGAACGGCAGCCCAAAACCTTTGACAATAATAAGCGAAGCCAACAGGCAGGTCAGGCCCAGGCTGCCCAGAGTGGGGGCGAGCTTGCCCGAGCTCCAGCCCGTCTGCAGACCGAGGCAGTAGCAGGCAAAACCCATAAGAAAGACTGCCGCGAATATCTCTGCAACGACTGGGCCGCGCATGAGATGGGGCGGGACGAAACGGCGAAAGAAAATCTCGGCAGTAACGGCCAAAGGGACAAGGAAAAGCAGGATAGCGAGAATCCCCGTGATAATTCTGGCCGCAAATATCTGCCTGCGCGTGACGGGCAGCGCCGAAAGGAACGCGGATATTCTCTTCGTACGGTCGGCGTACATCTGGCTCACGCCCATTGCGCAGGACCCTAAAACGGTGACAAAAGCCGTTGCGACAAAAAGGATGATTGCAGCACCTGCAGGCCATACATGGCGGTCGCTGTCTGCCGCATAGAAGGCGATGGCAACAAAAATCGTCGCAATCGCGAAAATGGTCGCTCCTAAGAAATATCCTATATGGTCTTCAATTTCTCTCTTAATGAGCGTGAACATCTTAGGCCTCCTGATACATTTGCTCAACTGCGGTTACGGCGGGTTTGGTGCATTCTATGAATATGTCCTCGAGTGACATTGGCATCTCCGTGCAGCTTTCCGGCTTGAACGTTTCAAGCAGAGCCTGCTTCTGCCGGTTCCAGTTCGCGACGGTAATAGTCAATTCGCGCCCTTCGGCCCGCTGATTGATAATCTCGGTCAAATGCAGGTTGGTCGGTGCGGACTTCGGGAAGATAATCCTTAGTTTCCTGATTCGCTTTTTGAGGTCTTCGAGCGGGCAGTCAACGACGAGCTTGCCGGCGGCGAGGATACCGATGCGGTCGGCTATTCGCTCGACGTCGCTGAGGATATGCGAGCAGAAGAGAATGGTCCGGCCGTCTTTCTGCAGCAGGTCCACAGCCAATTCGAGAAACGTCCGGCGGGATACGGTGTCCAGGCCGAGCGTCGGGTCGTCGAGGATGAGCAGCTCCGGGTCGATAGCCATCGCCAGTGACAGATTCAGCTGGGCACGCATCCCCATCGACAGCTCCTTCACCTTGCGATTCATCGGCAGGCGGAACGTCTCTATCAGATGACCAAAGAACACGTCGTTCCACCGAAGGGAAAGGTCTTTGCAGAGTCTTACCAGTCGGCTGACCCTGTAATTTTGAATGAGGTTGTGGCCCTCGGCGACACAGCCGATTCGGCCTCGCACGCCCGCCGAAAGCAAAGACGAGTCCGCTCCGAGCAGGCTGGTTCGCCCCCGCGTCGGAAAGTCGAGTCCGAGAAGAATTCTGATAATCGTGGTCTTGCCGGCACCGTTTCTTCCGAGCAGACCATAGATGCAGCCCTGCGGCACTTCGAGGCTGACGCCGTCGAGGACGCACCGCCCGTCGAAGTACTTGACCAGATTCTCAATCTTGATGACAGAGGCGCTCATAGGCTATCCTTTCTCATCCGGGAACTTGAATTTCTCGACCCGCTCTGTGAACCAGCGGATAAGCTCCTGCTTTTCAATCTGCATGTGCACTGCATCGACGACGACGCGATCAATATCCTCACAGAGCAGCTTTTTTCTCACCCCTTTGCTCAGATTGCTGTCCAGCGCAGCGACAAACGCCCCGGCGCCGGGCCTTGTGGTGATTATCCCCTCCTGCTCGAGCTGGCGGTACGCCTTGGCGATTGTGTTCGGATTTATCGCAAGCCGGGCCGCGAGCTGTCTGACCGTGGGAAGCTTTTCCTCTTTGACGAGCCTGCCCAGCGCGATATCACGCTTCACCTGGTCGATTATCTGCTGATAAACCGCCCTGCCCGAAGCGTTGTCTATGGAAAACTGCATATATAAGCCTTTATAGTTGTACTATGCTAACTATTACAAGTATAACACCTGCTCGATTCCTGTCAAGGGTTTTTTTGAAATTTTTTTTTCGGAGGCCGTTTTTTGCCGCCTTCGAAACACTTATAATAGTGGAAGGTATTTCGCACAAAGCATGATTGCCCGAAAATTGACCAGAGGCCCAGGCTGCCGAGATTCGTGGATGCCCGTCGGTATGGAGGAGCGTTTTGCACAGGGATCTCATGCTACAATCCGCTATCAGAGCCCCGTGGAGCCGGTTTGGCAAAGGTTGATTATGGGTTGACTGAGCCCTTTGGGGGTTTGCCGTATGATGTGATGGCACAGATTGACCTATGCCGGACACATATAGACCTTGCCGGAGGCCTCAATGAACGTGTCATCGCAAGCTGACGGGCGACTGCAAAAGCTCTATATTGCCTTGTCTCTGTTGCATTGCTTTGCTACTATCTGTCTTTCTAAATCTCGCCTACCATCCCTTCTTTCACTTTACATTGTACTTCGAGAGAGCTGCCCAGGCAAGTCAATTAGCGCCAGCAAGTCATTTTGCTCCTGGGCAGGTTCCGCAGCACGTAACAGTAAGTCCCATACATAGTGGTTGCCCCCTATTCATACTTGCTCGAACGAGGGCAAGGAGCCTCTTGATAGTCAAATCGCTTCCTACGGGCTTGGCGGGCACCAGATGGTTTTGCGCCAAGCTCCAGCCAGGATGGCAAAATCGAGAAGATCCACTTCGCCGCTTCGGTTAATATCACGCCCTTCGCACCATTCCCCCATGCGGCAGCGAGTTATCCACCAGTCAACCAGCATTCCTACGTCATGCCAGTCCACATCTCCGTCGCCATCAATGTCAGGGAGATTCCAAGTGATGAGAGCAGTGAACCTGCTCCCGTCGCACCAATCGGTCCCGTCCGGAGCGATGGCGAAATCCACCAACGAACCAACGTTGAGATCAACGTCTATACTATAATTGACACCAACAGTGTCGTTGTACGCAACATCGTGTGACCAGAACTCTTGTCCGTCGATGATAATGTATCCGATAACTCCATCGCCGCATGTCTCGTCGATCTTAGCCAGGTTGCCGGTTATTCTTATTGGCCCTGTTACTTCACTTACCCATCGACGCACCGCCCAGTGCTCGGCCGACACATATTGATCCGTATCGTGATTAAGGCCGTGTGGATGTCCTCCCTCATACCAAAGCGAGGTCCAGTACAATGAGTGGTCGATATACCATTGAGGTGGAGTGTCCGGGTGGGGACCATATTGGGCCAATTCCTTGAAGTCCAAATTTGAATAAGGCACCGCGCTATTACCATCGTAATAGCCGTAGTACCAGCTGTCCTGACCTTGAGTGCCAGAGAACTCATCGACTGAGTCTGCGATCTGAGTAGGGGGAGGGATATAGTACACGATCAACCTCGGCCCGTCGATGTTTTCGTGAGCGTTGAATTTGACATACGCTTGGTCCGTGTCCCAATCACAATCGCAAAATGCTGTGAATACAAAAGAGATGGCCTTGTCTGTTGAGAATGCAGTATTTACGACATCAAGAGGCAGTTGTGTGTCAATATCTTCCCCCGCGATTAGGTCAGCTATGCGCATACTGAAAAGGGTCCCGCCTTCTGCCTCTGGCTGGTTGCTCCAGGTGATTGTCGACTCCGACCATTCGTCGTTTCCTGTTTCATACATGGAAAAAGTGTCATTCATCTGCGGGAGGTTGTAGGCGATAGAGTTTACGCGTAGTCTGAGAGTTGCCTGTGTGATGGTGGCGCATTGGGGTATTGTGGTCAGGTGGAACTTCACGTAGCCACGGTGATGGACTTCGGGGGCCATGGGGGTAGCGTTAAGGCATTGAAAGAGAGGTTCTGCGCCATAATTAGATAATATGAAGGCCATCCTTTCAACGGTTATGATTCTCGAAAAATCATTAACCGAAACCGTCATTTGAAAGGGATGGCCATGAACAAAAGACTATCGAAAAAACAAATGTGGTTCAAGCAAT
>Ga0307379_10001178_pt1 | contig 41745 bp, 56 predicted proteins | sample UN2MG_FD_202237 | JGI IMG/M metagenome (GOLD analysis project Ga0307379, IMG submission 202237) | Soil microbial communities from Risofladan, Vaasa, Finland - UN-2 | ecosystem: Environmental > Terrestrial > Soil > Coastal area > Acid sulfate soil | place: Finland: Risofladan, Vaasa | collected...
GTCGGCCAAGGTTTTGATAACAGCCAACGGATGGGCAATAAAATCCTCACCAGAAAGTCTTTTTTGACCAGCATGAGCCTGTTTTGCTAATCGGTAAGCTTTTTTGATCAACTCAAAATTGGCTTGAGAATTGTATCTCTTTATTTGAGTTAATATTTCTTCAATTTTCTGATTCATTTTTTAATATCTTTCAGTTTTAATTGGAGCCGCTTTTGACTATTCCATTCATTGATAATTAAATTATAAGCAATATCAATCGGTTCTTCCGAAGAAAGTTGAGAATAAAAATCGCCCATCCCGAAACCAATGGCACCAATATTTTTTTTGGGTTCTGGCCCATAAACCGTTAATTTCAAATGTTGCTTGCCTGCTCCCACCAACTGGGCACTAACCACCTTTATTTTTTTGGTAACAAAGGCTGGTTGAGGGTTATCTTGGCCAAAAGGCTCAAATCTTTCCAACTGGTTGAAAAAGTCAAAGGTTAAATCGACCAGCTCCAATTGGGCATCAATTTTTAAAACACGCTTAAGTTTTTTTTGAGCCAATTGCTCTTCGGCAATTTGTTGAAGACGAGTCTTTAAAAGATTAATTTTTTTAGTTTCAATATTAAAACCAGCCGCTAAAGGATGGCCGCCGTGAGAATCAAGCAAATCAGCACATTTTCTTATCGCCTCAATGATGTTAAACTCTTGAACAGACCTAGCTGAAGCCCTCGACATTTCTTTGCCCTCAGAAATCACGACTGCTGGTCGATAAAATTCATCTTTCAACTTTTGGGCTACCAAACCAATAACGCCCTCATTGTAAGTTTGGTCTTGAACAAAAATTAAGCTGCTTTGACCATCCTCTTTTAACCAAAGCTCCCGAGCGTGAAGACTGGTCCGCTTGGTTAGCGTTTGCCGTTCACGATTATTCTCATCCAACCGACGAGCAATTTTTAAGGCTTTGTTTTTATCTTTTTTTAAACATAAAAGTCTTAAGGGGTCCATTGGGTCTCGAATTCTACCTGAAGCATTAATTCTGGGGCCGATAATAAAACCAACTTCACGAGCACTAATCTTTTCGCTGTCCAAACCTACAAGTTGGCAAAGAAATTGTAAACCGATTCTTTTTGTTTTTTTCAGTTGGTTAAGCCCATGTTTAACCAAGGAACGGTTGGCACCCAAAAGCGGCACCATATCAGTAACGGTACCAATGGTGACCAAATCAAGGCCTAATTTTTCCTTTTTCTTAAAAGCGGCAAGCAGCTGGCGAGCGAAAAACCAAGCCACCCCTACACCTGCCAATTGGGTGGTATGAATAACCGCCGCTGCTTTTGGTTTCTTTTTACCAGGAACGTGGTGGTCGGTGACAATCACATCCATACCGATTTTATTGGCATGTTCTACTTGTTTGAATTGAACAATTCCCTGATCAACAGTGACAATCAAACTCACTCCTGCTTTAGCCATTTGATCGATTCGTTCAACTTTCAAACCATAACCTTCTTCTCTTTTAGGAATAAAGGGCATCACTTGAGCGCCTAATTTATTTAGTGTTTCCCAGACAATGGCCGTAGCACAAACACCGTCAGCATCATAATCACCATAAACAATTACCTTTTCCTTTTTTTTGATAGCTTTTTTAAGACGAGTAATCGCTTTTTTAATCTCGTCTGGAGAAATACCAACTTCTCTTGGGGTTAACTTATAGGGACTTTTGGGATTCAAAAAATCTTCTTGCTGCCTTTTAGTTTTTAGACCACGATTAAGAAGAAGGTGTTTGAAAATAGTCTCAATTTTTTTTTCACCTTTTTTGACTGTTAATTTTCCGCCCTCAATTATCCATTTCATCGTGCTATAATAATATCAGTATGTCTACTAAAGTTCCAGAAAAATTAAGTGGAAAAATCCCAAAAGAGGTTTGGCAAGTTTTTAAAAAGTTCACTGCTCAAGGCTATGAAATCTTTTTAGTTGGTGCGGGCGTCAGGAATTTACTCCAAGGCAAAATTCCGGTTGACTGTGACTTCACCACCAATGCTCGCCCAGAAATTATCCAGTCTCTTTTTGGCGATTCTTATTACGACAATGTCTTTGGCACGGTAGGTATCCCAATTAAAACCAAAAGAGGTAAAGAGGTTTATGAGATTACGACCTACCGAATCGAAGGCAGATACTCTGATCACCGCCGGCCAGATGAAATTAAATGGGGCAAAAAACTTGAAGAGGATCTTAAACGAAGAGAGTTTACCATTAGCGCCATGGTCATTGGCCCGATTTTAAAAAACGGCAAATGGGATGGAAAATCTTTAGAGTTAATCGACCTTTTTAATGGTCAAAAAGATTTCAAAGACAAAATTGTTAGGGCAGTTGGTGACTCTAAAGAAAGATTCTCCGAAGACGCTTTAAGAATGATGAGAGCCATCCGGTTTGCCGCTCAATTGGGCTTTACGATTGAAAACAAAACTTTGCAAGCAATCAAAAAAAATAGCCACTTGATTAAAAAAATCAGTTGGGAAAGAATCAGAGATGAATTTTTTAAAATTCTTATTAGCGATTATCCTGCAGATGGCTATAAGATTTTGCGTAATTCCGGTTTAGCTCAGAAAATTTTACCTGAAGTGGAAAAAGGGTTTGGGGTTGAACAAAAAAGCCCTGGCCGACACCATCTTTATGATGTTGGTACCCACAGTGTTAATTCGTTGAAAGCCTGCCGATCTGACGACCCGGTAGTCAAACTGGCTGCCCTTCTCCATGACGTTGGCAAACCAGTCACTTTTAAAAAACAAAAAGACGGCACGATTACTTTTTATAATCACGAAATGGCTGGAGCTAATATCGTCAAAAGCATAGCTCGCCGTTTGAGACTAAGTAAAAGAAACACTCAAAGACTGGTGACTTTAGTCCGCTGGCATCAATTTACAGTTGATGAAAGACAGACTGATAAAGCCATTCGCAGATTTGTTCGCAATGTCGGTAAGCAAAATTTGGCTGATATCCTTGAAGTCCGCACCGCTGACCGTTTGGGAGGTGGCGCCCGAGAAACTTCTTGGCGGTTGGAAAGATTCAAAAAAAAGCTCGTTGAAGTCCAAAAACAGCCTTTTTCAGTAACCGATTTGAAAGTCAATGGTAACGAGGTGATGAAAACACTTAAAATTAACCCCGGACCGCTGGTGGGCAGGCTTTTAAATCAATTATTTGAAGAAGTGGTCGAAGACAAAACCAAAAACAAAAAAGAATATCTCTTAAAACGTATCAAAGAAATTGGTAAAACCTTAGGTTAATTAATGGCCTTTAACAAAAGCCTTTACCAAAAAATAGCTTTAGCTGATGTTATTCTTCGCCTAATTCTTGGTCCTGCCATATTCATATCAGTTTGCCTGGCAGCTTTGTTTACTTTTTTACTTGATTGGGTGGATGGTGAATTTTTCAAAAGAGCCGGCTACCCTCAGAGTCAATATAGTTTCTATGACAAACTCTTAGACTATTATTGGTATATCTTTATTTTGATTTATATCTTTCTTTACCAAGTCCCTAGCAAAAATATCTTTTTATTTCTTTTTTTATTTCGCTCGCTTGGCCAAGCACTCTTTTTTTTAACTAAAAAGGAATTTTACTTTATTTTCTTTCCCAATGTTTTTGAAATTTTGTTTTACTTTTATTTATTCACCACTATCTTGCCAAAATGGCAACCATTGATGTTTTATCCTCAAATTGCTTACCCATTAATAATCATCACCCTCGTGGTCTTAATTAGAGAATATGTTTTACATATTAAAAAAATGAATTTAAGTGGTTTTTTTACTGGCAAGACGACTTATTGGGTGGACGATAAGAAGAAAAATGTTGGTGTCTAAAAAATACTTCATCTAGAAGCGCTTATAATTTTTTTCCATTTCACTTCTCGCTTTTAAAGCCGACTTGCCCTTTGGTGCTCGATATTTACCCGCTAAATCTAAAATGTCATTGTGCTTTCTGCTTAAATCACCGATTTTGCTGCCTTTTGCCTTTTTTGCTATCGCCAGTAGAGATTTTGCCCAATTTTTATTTTCTTTTTTCATTTGTTTAATCTTTACTCCACCGCATTAGCCTCCCAAGCAGCGAAATGGATTCCAGGAAGGCGTGGAAATTCTTCAACGTTCGCCGGCTCACCTAATTCTGTCTTTATCTCGTCAATAAAAGCAAGTCTTTCTTCTATTGGTCCAGAAACTGACAGAGAAAAAAGGGTTAATCCACCTAAAAACGGAAATACCTCTTTTGTCAATTTATAATGAACTCCTCCTTGATTGCCTTCAATAACCTGGTCGTCTTCAGCAAGAGTTCCACCTTCTATAGTAGGGAGCTTAAGAATTCCTTCAAGTAACCTTTCTTTAGTCATACCTTTTTTGCTTTCAACTGCTCCCAAACTACGAGTAGGGGAACGGCGGTAAAGGTGGAAGAATAGGTGCCGGCGATAGTCCCAATCAAAAAAGCCACTACAAACCAACGAATAGTTTCTCCACCAAGAAGAAGTAGCGCCAGCAACATAAAAATAATGGTTAAAGAATTATTAATATTCCGAGGTAATGTTTCGGTCACAGTCTTGTTGGCTAATTGTTCAAAAGGAACATCCGGTAATAAACGCTGTGATTCACGAATCCGGTCATAAACTACCACCGTGTCATGAACCGATAAAGAAAGGATAGTTAAAACTGCCGTCACAAAAAGAGTATTCACTTCTACTCCCCAAAAGTGACCCATTAAAGAAAAGCTACCTAAAAGAATAAAACTGTCATGAAACATGGCCAAAATCGCACAAATACCAAATTTGGCATTTTTAAACCGCCAAGCCACATAAGCCAAAATAAAACCAGCGGCTAAAACAATAGCCATTAAAGTTTTAGTCAAAAGCTCTTTACCTAAAGTAGGGCCAACAGTTTCAAATCTGACTTCCTCTGGCATTTCTTCAAAATTTTGGGCCAAAACGGTTTTGATGGTCGCAGCATCATCCTTAGTAATTGGTTTTAAACGAAGCAGGATTGCTTCTTCTCCTGAGGACTGAACTGAAGAAACCTCAAAATCTTTTTCTTCAATTAATTTTTTAATTTCTCCATACTCAGACATGTTTATTTCTTTTTCAAACCTCAACTCCAATAAAGTGCCGCCAGTAAAATCAATCGCCGGTCTTAAACCGTAGTCAACCAAGGAAACAATTCCGGGAATTAAAACCAAAGCGGAGATAACAAAGTATAACCATTTAAATTTCATAAAATTCATCTCTTTGCCTCCGAGCGGGAAAATGTGCGTAAAATAGTTCGGGTGACAACAATGCCGGTAAACAAACTCAACAAAACTCCCAATCCTAAAGTGAGGGCAAAACCTCTGACCATACCAGAAGTGTTTAAAAACGACCAATCAAAGGGATTAAAAAGAATGAAACAAGTGATTAAAGTGCAAACATTGGCATCTCTGATTGAATCCCAGGCGCGACCAAAACCAAGCTCCATCGCCAGTAGTCTAGTTTTACCGACTCTCATCTCCTCTTTCATTCTTTCAAAAATCAAAATATTACTATCCACCGCCATACCCACTGAAAGCAAAAAGCCAGCTACACCCGGTAAGGTTAAGGTGACCGGAATCAGTTTATAAAGGGCTAAAGTAATCATGCCATAAATCACTAAACCTAAATCCGCCAAAATCCCCAATCGACCATAATAAGCGGCCATGAATAAAATGACCATCAAAAGGCCAATTAACCCAGCCCTAACACTTTTTTGAATTGACTGGATGCCTAAAGTGGCTCCAATATTTCTTTGTTCAATCACTTTAATCGGCACTGGCAAAGCCCCGGCGTTAAGTTGTACAGAAAGTTTTTTCGCTTGTTCTAAGGTAAATTCACCGGTAATCACCGCTTCACCAGTGGTAATTTGCTCTTTAACTTGCGGTATAGTGACGGGCAGTTCGTCAAGGAAAATGGCCACCGGTCTACCTAGATTTCTGCCAGTAATCTCGCTAAACTTTTTGGCTCCCTCATCAGAAAATTTTAAACTCACTACCGGCTCGCCAGTGTTAGGATCAAACTGAACCTGGGAACGGGCTAAATCTTTACCAGTTAAATCAGTTGATAAAAAATCAGTTAAACTCGCCGCAGCCGTGGCTTCAGGTGTTAATTCTTTAAAATCAAGTTGAGCGGTTTGACCAATTAAATCAATCGCCTGGCTAGTTTCTTCAACTCCAGGCAACTCAACAATCAAACGATATTCCTCACCAAGCTTTGAAGTTTGGACAATTGCCTCGCTGACACCAAATAAATCGACCCTTCTTTGGATATTCTCAGCCGCTGATTCAAGCGCGGCCTTTTTATCTTCCTGTTTAATACCTGCCATATCCGCTTGAAAAACCAAATGAGTGCCACCGGCCAAATCAATGCCTTTTTTAATTTCCAAATCCCGCTGAAAATGAAATCTACCCAAAGCCAGATTAATAGCTGGCCGTTGGAAAGTTTTATCAATCTTTAAAAATTTCAGCTGAATCTGGCTGGGCAAATCAATTAGCAAAGAAACAAGAGTTAAACCAACGATGAACCACAAAAGAAAGCGTCGTTTCCTCATTTTCTTTTTTTCTTAATGAAGTTCTTTGAAAGAAGTAATTGTTTCGTCCCAGAAAAAGTATAGATCACCTGGCCAGTTTCTGATTGAGTAGTCACCTGAACTTGGCGACCGGCCTTAACGCCCACGGCCTTGACAAACTCCGAAGGAATAGTAACCGCCAAACTGTTACCTGTTTTGATAATTTTTTGTTTAGACATCAGTCCGACTGGCTAACTCCTCTTCATCACCGATTAACATGAGTCGCGAACTAGTTAAAATTCCCAATAAAAACGGGTCGCGCCGTTTTTTGCGAAATTCAAACTCCTGCTTACTCATAACACTGTAATTAATCTCTCGCTCCTGTTTCTCCTCTTCAATTTTCACTATTTCTACTAGTTTTGGCATATTGACTTCGCCAACCATTAAAAGATCGACCCCGCCTTCCCTGGTTGGCAAACGACGGGCAAATCTGCCTGAAAGAACAGCAAATTTTATCTTGCCTATTTTAGTCTTATTCTCAATAATTGCCTTTCCTAAACCAATAGTTTTATTAATCAAAGAAAGTAGGTCGCCAAAAAGAGGATGATTTTGGTTAAACCAGTAATAAAGACGATTACCCCGAGTTTCCTTTTGCACCATCCCCGCTTTTTCCATCCTTAGAAGTTCACGCCGCACGGCATTAATTTCCTCACCAGTTGCTCGAACTAATTGACGAACATAAAACAATTCTTGGGGTTGATAAAGAAAGGTTTGTAAGATTTTAATTCGGACTTTAGAAATAATTAAGTCGCGAAGCATTCAGTATTCCACCTCCTGGTGGGCAGGAATAACTTCAATCCAAATAGGCCCTCGGTTGAAAGCAATTTCTTTCCCTCGGCTATCTAAAAATTTAGTCCTTGCTTCTCGATCTTGCTTTTGCCAAGTACCTTTAATGGCTTGACCATTTTGAAAAACAATTGCTTTACCATTGCCAGTGGTAGTATACAAAAGATGTTTCAGTTCATCAATTGGCCCTTTTTCTTTTACCAAAAGAGCAACGACGGTTTTAGCTTGAATTTGCTCGTCATTGTTTAAGTCTTTGTGTATTTGACCATTGTTAAAACGCCGGTACAAATTGGTCTCGCGGTCATACTGCCAACTCACCGAGTACTCTGAATAATTACTCCAAAAATCAAAATCAATTTTTTCTGTTTCACCTCTTTCGTCTAAATCAGCCTCATCCTCAAACTTCCACTCGTCAAAATTCTCATTCCATTTTTCGCCTTCATCATCTTCAACGTCAAGGCCTCGTTTATGAGCCACTTCCCAAAGTCGGTCGGTGGTGGAATACATCGTGTGCTCAGTGGCAACCGAATGACCAATCCGCTCATAATCCCGCCAGAAAGTGGGAAAACCTAAAGAAAACTGGTTTAAATCATTACCTTTTGCCAACCAACCATAATCACCAATCTGACCCAAAGCGTTAGCCGGACCTGGCAGATTGGCACCACCAACATGAGCATATAAAGGATAATCACCATACTCTGAGGCAAAATCAAGAAAATAAGTCCTGGCTGAACGAACTGGACCAATAATAATATCTTCGGCTGAAGCGGCACAATAAAAAACGGCCAAAAAGCGGGTAATGCCTCCCTCAGCCACCGCTTCATAAACCACATCAGCGCGCGATAAACCCGATTGGGGACGGGCTTCGGCATGGTTTTCAATCATCACGGTCAAAGGCCGCCGCTTCTCCCAAATTTTTCTTTCATCTTTAGTAAACATCCCGCCATTCAAAGGACATTCTTCTGTCTTAGGTTGGGAAAGATCAACCTGAAGACCTTCCCTGGCTTCAGGCAAGGGTGAAATGGGACCCACTTCCACTGCTTGACCCAGAAAGCGAAAAGCAGCAAAAGAAACGCCTGTGGAACCAAGATAAAGCAATAAACCACCAAGAATAGTTAAAATCAGTTTTTTGTTTTTCATCTTTTTATCTCACTTTTTTTGCTTTTTTAATGGCTCGAGTTTCTTCTTTTGAAAGTTCATAACCAACTGGTTGACCGTTTTTAACCGGTTTCGCGTAAAATCTAGTTTTATCTCGACTGTGAAGACTAGAAATCACAAAACCGCTATCGTGATTGTCTAAAACTGCTAAACAAAAGCTTTGATCACCGCCAGTTTCGGCAAAAGGATTAAAACGAACCAAGCCTATTTTTTGGATGTGATAAAAACCGTCTTTCTCTAATTTTTCAAGTTTTTTAGTAAGCTCATTAATTCTGTTATGTTCTTCATTAGAACTTTTTAAAAGTTTTTCTAAAACTGACTTTAAGTCTTTTTTAGTAATCCCCTTAGTTAATTTTTGATAATGACTGAAAAGACGATAAAAAATAATCGATAAAGCCACCAGCCAAACAGTAAGAAAGCCAAATAAAATAAAGCCTAAGTCTTTGTAATTGAGTAACATCTGTATTCTCAATTTTAAAAGTCACCAAAGTTAAAGTCAATACTAACTTGAATTTGAAGCTAAACCGTGTTATGGTAAAACTTGTCATGCCGAAAAAGCGTAAAACTCGCCAAGACAAAATTATCCTCCAACTCAAAAGAGAGCTAGCTAAAACCGCAAAATCCAAACCTAGTCAAGAGGCAAAATCAGTTGAGCCTCAGCTCAAACCTAAAGAAAAAACGCCTCAGAAAAAAACCTTCAATTCGGCCTTTTCTTACAATCCGAGCCTGATAAAAAAAGATTTAATCAAGACTTTAATTTTAGCTTTATTGGTTATTGGCCTTGAACTTGTGTTATACTTGAAGCTGAGGTAGGTTTGAAAATCTTTCAAAAGAAAGGAGGTGAAAAAATCAATGGCTAGTTTTTATTGTGTTAAATGTCGCGCCAAAAAGAATGTTGATGATAGTGAGGTTGAGCACGTCACCATGAAAAACGGGAAACCGGCATCAAAGTCAAAATGCCCAACCTGCGGCACCACCATGTTTAGAATTGGTGGCTAAAATTTTCCTTTTTGAAACTGCCTAAAACCCGAGCCCCGAAATTTCGGGGTGGGTTTTTTATGAAGCCAAAAAAACACCAAGCATTACTACTTCTTTCAGGTGGCTTAGATTCATTGCTGGCGGCCAAAATTTTGCTGGCCCAAAACATCAAAGTGTTTGGCCTAATTTTTAAAAGCTGCTTCTTTAGTGCCGAAAAAAGTAAATCAGCCGCCGAACAATTGGGAATTCCTTACCAAGTCATTGATTTCTCTGAAAAACATCTCAAGATTATTAAAAATCCCCCTCACGGTCGAGGCAAAGCCGCCAATCCTTGTATCGATTGTCATTTATTAATGCTTAAACACGCCAAAAAACTTCTTGAAAAAGGCAGTTTCAACTTTGTCGCCACGGGTGAGGTTTTAGGTGAACGACCATTTTCTCAAAACAAACAAGCCCTAGACTTAATCGCCAAAGAGTCAGGTTTAAAAGACCGTCTCCTTCGACCCCTTTCCGCCAAACTGTTTTCGCCAACTTTACCTGAAAAAAAAGGCTGGGTTAATCGAGACAAACTGATGGCCATTCAAGGTCGGCAACGCCACATTCAAATCAAACTGGCTAAAAAATATAAACTCACTTACCCACAGCCTGCAGGCGGTTGTATTTTATGCGAGCCAGAATTTGCCAAAAAACTTTTTGAACTTTTTGACAAATGGCCAAAATGCAGCGGCGAAGATATTAAACTTCTCTTTTTGGGCCGCCACTTCTGGCACCCCGCAAAATCCCGCACTCGCAAATTTCGCTTCGCGAAAGCGAGTTTTGCGGGACGCGGGGCTCTGGCCACTAAAATTGTTTTGGGCAAAAATGAGGAGGAAAATGAAAAGCTTGCAAAACTTGCCCAAAAAGGTAACCTTATTATCGAGCCCGCCAACTTTCCCGGCCCCACCGCTTTAATTCGAGGCGAAAAAATCACCTCTCAAACAATTAAAAAAGCCAAATCATTAATTCTCACCTATTCCAAAAAACAATCAACTTCTCCCACTTTTAGCGAAACCCAAAAATGATTTCTTCTGCTAAAAGATATCTTTACAATCGTCTGAAAATCGTCTATAATTTGTCTAATGTTCAAACCAAAATATTCAATAACCGAAAAGCTTCTTGCAAACATTAAGCGCATTAATAGCCTGGTTTTTGAACTTAACAGCAGGCGTCTCCCGGATATCGTTTTGGTGGAATTGGAAAAATCCGCCAGGGCGGTCTCATCTTTTGCTTCCACCAGCATTGAAGGCAATCCCCTTCCCTTGACTGAAGTCAAAAAAATCCTCAAGTCTACCCCTGCCCATTTGAGAGAAAGTGAAAAAGAGGTTCTCAATTACAACGAGGCTTTACAAAACCTAAACAAGAAACTAGAAGAAGGTCACGTACTCCTTTCTTTGAAATTAATTCTTATAATCCACAAACAGGTCATGAAAGGCTTGCTTCCCGATTTTGAGACTGGTGCCTTAAGACAAAAGCCGGTGGTGGTTAACAATCCACGAACTGAACAAGTAGTCTATCTCCCTCCCGATGTCCAAGATGTAAAACCTTTAACAAGCGATTTAATTATCTTTGTAAACGATAACAGAAATACAATAGACTCACTTATTTTGGCAGGCATTTTCCATAAACAGCTCGTTCTTATTCACCCCTTTATGGATGGGAACGGAAGAACCACGCGCCTCGCAACAAAAGTCTTGCTAGCTGAAATGGGATTGAATACTTTCAATCTTTTCAGCTTTGAAAATTACTACAATAAAAACGTCACTCACTATTTTCAAACAGTAGGGGAAAGAGGAAATTATTATGGCTTAGTAAATCAAATTGACTTTACTAACTGGCTAGAATATTTCACCGAAGGGATAATTGACGAGCTTTTACGTGTTCAAAAGACTCTGCCGGAAGCGGCTATAAGTCCTGATACTCAACTACAAGAACATCACCAAAAAATATTAGAATTTATAAAAGAAAAAGGCTTTATCGCCGATCGTGATTACGCAAAATTAGTTGACCGGGCGAAAGCCACCAGAGCTTTGGATTTTCAAAAACTTATTAAGCTGGGGCTAATTGAAAGAAAAGGAAAGGGAAAAGCTACATATTACACTATATCAAGATAAATTATTGAGCCTCTTCTTGCCTACTTCAACTCCTCAAGGGCTTTTTTTAAATCGACTTCCTTTTTTCTTTTGGCAGGAATCAAGTTACCAAGTAATTGCTTTTCATAAACTGGTTTTTGGATTTTATAAAAAACGCCAATAGGGATTTTGGCATCATTTTTGCCATATTCCCACTCCTCAATTTTTCTTAAAGCTTCTTTTTCCGAAGTTAAATCTCTCTCCTCCACTTGATAAACTTTTTCATTATAAGTTTGAAGGGTGTTAAAAAATGCCAGGCAAGGCTCCAGAACATCAATAAAAGAAAAACCCTGATGTTGGATACCCTTGATAATTAAATTTCTAAGATGGTTTGGCTTTGCCGAATAACCTCTGGCGATAAAGGTCGCCTTGGCAGCCAACATTAACTTCAAAGGATTAAATGCCTCCTCAACGCTTCCTTCAGGACTAGACTTGCCTTTAAAACCGAAAGGTGAGGTGGCCGTAAACTGGCCAGTAGTTAAAGCAAAACTTCTGTTGTTATGAACCAAGACAGTGATATCAATGTTTCTTTTGGCCGCATGGATTAAATGAGAAATGCCTTCATTATAAGCATCACCGTCTCCTGCACAGACAATAACTTTAAGATTGGGGTTGGCCAACTTTACCCCTTCAGCCGTGGCAATCGGCCGACCATGAAGAGAATAAAAACTATTCAAATTTAAATAATCAACAATTTTGGCATGACAGCCAATACCAGCAACGACAACAAACTCTTCTTTTAAAACCCCTTTCTTCACTAAAAAAGCCACGGCCTGTTTTAAGGCAGTCAAAATTCCGAAATTGCCACATCCCGGGCACCAAGTGATTTTAGGATTAACCATGTTTAAGCCCTTCTTCTATTTCTTCTGGTAAAAATGGTCTGCCATTGTATTTTAAAATTTTGGTATTAACCTGAAAACCAAAGCCTGCCAGTATTTTGCCCAACTGTCCCAAAGCGTTTGTTTCCACCAAAACAAGTTTTTCAACTCCTTTTAAAGCTTTTTTAAATTGTTTTTCCGGAAAGGGTTGAAGAATTACTGGTTGGATCATTTTAATGCCTAATTTTTCGGCCGCCTCTTTGGCAGGGCCTTTGGTTGAACCCCAGGCAACAATCGCTTTTTTGGCGTTTTTGTTCCCATAAACTTTAACCGCTGGCAATTCTTCCACTGCTTTTTCCATTTCTTTAAATTTTCTTAATCTTTTGTCTTGCATTTTTTTAACTTTCTTTTCCTCCTCGACCGTCAAACCAAATTCATCATGCTCATAACCCGTCGCTTTGGTGATTATTCCTTTTTGGCCGGGAAATGCTAGCGGTGAAATGCCATTTTTTGTGTCTTGATATCTTTGGTATTGACCATTTTTGTCCCAAATTAAAGGTTTTTCGTATTGAACTTCGGCTAAAACAGTCTCATTAAAACTGAAGGTGCTTTCAGAAATTTCTTTATCGATTAACAAAATTGAAGGCGTTTGGTATTGCCAGGCAAGGTTCAAAATTTTTCCTGACCAAAAAAAGGCTTCCTCCGCGTCTCCGGGCGCAATCACAAACCGGACTATATCACCATGACCAGCCGTGAGAGCAAAAAGCAAATCTCCTTGAGCTGTATAAGTCGGCACGCCTGTCGCTGGACCAGGTCGCTGGCTCTCAACAACCACCAAAGGCGTTTCACTCTGGGCCGCTAAACTAAGGGCCTCAACCATTAAGGCAAAACCGCCCCCAGAAGTACCAACCATCGCTCTGGCGCCGCTATAAGCCGCACCAATGGCGGCATTGACAAGACCAATCTCGTTTTCTAATTGAGCCACTCCTAAGTTAAAATCTTCTTGGTGGGCGGCCAAATAATGTAAAATGCCAGTCGCCGGCGTCATTGGATAGGCAAAATAAAAATCCAAGCCCGCCTTAACCGCTCCTAAAGCGAGAGCTTGATTGCCAGTGACTAAAGGCAGTACTTTTTGGTTTAATTTTTTAAGCTTAAACAAATTGGAAGTTTTCTCAAAAGCCGCTTTGGCAACTTTTAGATTCAACGACTGTAATTTTTTGAATTCTTTTTTCAAAACCTTTTCTAAAGTTTCCCAGTCAATACCCATCATTTTGGCAAAACCAGCAATCAAGGCCGTGTTTTCCATGATGGGCATGCCACCTGCTTTTTTAGTGATGGTTTTTATGGGTAGGTCCACCACGATTCCTTTTTTATCCAAGTCATTTCGGTGTTTTTCAAGAGTGTTTTTGTCCAAGGCCAAAAGAAAATCTATTTTTCTTCGGTGAGACAAAATTTTCTTAGCCGAAGCTCTGATGTGAGAAAAATTATGACCGCCTCTAATCAAAGATTGATAGTCATCATAAATAAAAATTCGATAACCAAAGTTTGAAAATAACTTGGCGATGATAAGGCCCGCTTTTCGCGACCCTTGACCAGCAGCCCCACCGATTAAAATTGAATAATCTTGAATCATCTTAAATTGATTACATTATACTATACTATTTGAAAATTAAGCCTTAATTTGCTATAATACCATTGCCTGGAAAGCTGGGCAACCGCCCTTCGACTCACTTCGTTCGCTCAGGGCAAGCCCCGAGAAGCGAAGCGACGAGGGGAGGAAAGTCCAGACAGCAGAAGACAGGGTGGACGCCGTAAGGCGTCACCCCATACGCCTGGTCGTATGGGGCTAGACAGGGCCACAGAGACGAGTCGGTCGAGGAATCGACCGGGTGAAACGAGGCAACCCTCCCCGCTGCAACCTCCGATCGGTGCGCTATGAGGACGTCTTCCCTAGCACCAAAGTTCGAGGGCATAGATAGATGGTTGTCTAAAACAGAATCTGGCTTACGGGCTTTTCAGGCAATTAAAGCCCTTTGAATCTTTTTGAAGAAAAAAACTCTGAAAACGCAATTTGGAGTAAAAGTACAAACGGAATCGCCAAAACCACCCCTATAAAACCACCTAATTCCACCCCAATCGCTAAAGAAATAATCACCACCAACGGCCTAACACCTACCTCTCGAGCCATTATCTGGGGAACAATGAGTGTATTTTCCAACTGTTGAACTAGAAAATACAAAGCGGCTACAGCCAAGCCCATTAAAGGTGAAATCACCAAGCCTGCCAAAACCGCCGGAATTGCCGAAAGAACCGGACCAATATTAGGAACAATCTCCAAAATTCCGGCTAAAATCGCCAAGGGCAAAGCAAATTCAATCCCTAAAAGGCGTAAACCAATATAAGACATAACACCAATAATCACCATTAAAGTTAACTGAGCTCTCACCCAGCCGCCCAGTCGGCGTTCTAGTTTGTCAATAAAGGCTCTCGCTTTGTCTTTTCCGTCACCGCCAAATAAAACTGCCAGGTAGTGGTCTAAATTTTTTCTTTCAATCAAAAAGTAAAAAGTAACCACCGCGATAACCAACAAAGCAGTAAAATTGTTAAAAATATTGACAGTAATTTTAAGCAAATTAGCCGGAATGGAACCCAGTTGATTGATTTGAGAAGAGATAATATCTTGATCAATGGCCGGCAATCGCAAGTTTTGAAAATAATCAGGCAGACGAGAAATTAAAGTCGCTGTTTGGTCAACCAACGGCGGAATGACGCCGGCAATACTTACCCCCAAACCTAAAATAACCAGTAAATAAACGATAATAATTCCCAATAGCCGAGGAATTTTCAGTTTTTCAAGTTTATTAACCACCGGATTAAAGGCAGACATTAAAACAAAGGAAATAAAAAGAACGACCAAAATTTGTCTGATTTGGTAAAGAAAATACAAAGAGATTAAAAAGAGGACCGTAAAAATTATCGTCCGATGGGAAATTTCAACTTTCTTGGGCATTTTCTTGATGATACCATCTTTTAACCCAACTTTCTACTTCATCTTGCCACCCCTTTTGGGTAATGTCAAACCAACGGATTCGCTTATCCCTGCCAAACCAAGTCATCTGTCGTCGAGCATAGTCATGTTCAGCAAATTGCCAACGCTTAATAACTTCTTTCTTAGTCGCCTGACTGTCAAAGAATGGCCGCCACTCTTGATAGCCCATTGTATCGCCCAAAGCAGATCCCTTCCAGGTGTAACCTTTTTCTAAAAGTCTTTTGACTTCTTCTTCTGCGCTTTGTGCCAGCCTTTGATCAACTCGCTTATCAATTCTTTGGTAAAGAATCTTGCGGGGAGCTTTCAAACCAATAAATAAACTGTCTGATTTTGGCTGTTCCGGTGGTCGCCAAGAGGGATTTTCTTTTTTGAAAATAGCCACTTCAATCGCTCGAACAAGACGACGAGGGTTGTTTCTGTCAGATTTATTCATCATTCCTACTTTTTCCGGATCAAGCTTGGCCAAATAGTCAAAAAGTTTTTTGGCAGACCAGCCGTCAATTTTCACCCTGAGTTCCGGATTACGAGGAATTTCGCGAGTATCAACTCCATCCACCACGTTTCTAATATAAAAGCCGCTCCCGCCAACTAATAAAGGTAATTTGCTTTTTTGCCAAAGACCTCTTATTTTACTCCAAGCTAAACGATAATAATGGGCGACACTAAATTCCTGATTAGGCTCAACCACATCCAAAAGATGAATAGGAACGCCTTCCACTTCCCAATAACCCCGCGGCTCTTCTTCTTTCCTTCTTCTGATTGCCCGCCAGACTCCTCTGTTTATATCTTTGCCGGTACCAATATCCATTCCTCGATAAACCTGGCGGGAGTCAGCAGAAATAATCTCGCCAGCAAATCTTTTGGCCAAACGAATCCCCAAAGAAGTTTTGCCAGTGGCCGTAGGCCCACAAATAACAAGCAATTTATTCATCGTATGTTATATTATACCTTGCCAGGCAAAACATCCTAATGAAAACAATCATCATCTGCCACTCAGAACACCACGGCAATACCAAAAAAATTGGCCAAGCCATGGCCGATGTCTTAAAGGCAAAACTTATTAAACCTCACCAAGCCAAACCAGAAGTACTGAAAAATTACGATTTGATTGGCTTTGGCTCGGGCATTTATTATCAGAGGCACCACAAAAGCCTGTTTAAGTTTGTCGACCAATTACCGCCCATGAAAAACAAAAAGGCCTTTATCTTTTCGACCAGCGGATTAAAAGAAATCAAATTATTAAATAACTTTAACCAACCTTTAAAAAAGAAGTTTTTAGAAAAGGGCTTTCAAATTATCGGTGTCTTTTCTTGCCGGGGTTTTGATACGGTGTGGCCACTAAACCTAATCGGCGGCATGTATAAAGGCAGGCCAAATCGTCAAGATTTAAAAGAGGCAACCACTTTTGCCACTAGTCTTCTTCACCATTCCAGCAATAAAGACAAAGTTTGTCTTTCGGCAAACCAATAGCTTTAACCATATTTTGGATGCTTTGGTATTTAAGTGATGTCACACCCAACTCTTTGCGGATCGTATCAACCATTTTTTGATATGCAGGAGTTTTTTCATCAAGAAATTGTTTATTGTCTAATTTCTTTTTTCTTTTTTTAAAAGCTTTTCTAATTGCCCGCCGGGCGGCCAGCTCTTTTTTGGTCCGAGTCGAAAGACAGAAACGGCATGGAAACATCAAGGGTGGACAAGCAATCCTGACATGGATTTTCGTAGCGCCGTGGTGCCAAAGTTTTTTAATGGCCTGGTTTTTCAGCTGGGTGCCTCGAACAATAGAGTCATCACAAATAACAATGCTTTTATCTTTAACGACAGTTTTAATGGGAATTAATTTCATTTGAGCCACTCTGTCTCTGATTTCTTGGGACGGAGGTGTGTAGCTGCGACCATAACCAGCGGTGTACTTTACCAATGGCCGACGGTAAGGAACACCTGAAGCCATGGCATAACCTAAAGCGTGAGCAATTCCCGAATCAGGCACCCCGGTAACCAAATCAGGTTTAATTTTATCACCTTTAGCAAGATTAACCCCGCATCTTTCCCGAACTGCCTCAACCGAAATTCCTTCATAAGAAGAAGCGGGATAACCAGTGTAAATCCACAAAAAGGCACAAATCTTCTTTTTTGAATCTCCTTTTTTTCTTTCCTTAAAACCTTTTTTGCTTAAAAGAACAATTTCACCTGGCATTAATTCTTTAACCACTTCAAAACCTAAATTTGGAAAAGCGCAGGTTTCAGAAGTCACCGCCCAACTATTGCCTTTTTGGCCAATCACCAAAGGTGTCCGGCCAAGATAATCCCTGGCCGCATAAATACCTTGTTTGGCCAGCACCAAAAGCGAGGCTGAACCTTTCATTTTGCTAAACAAATATTCAATCCCGCTGACAATGTCTTTTTTTTGGGCAATCATTTTACCAATCACTTCCACGGAATTAATCTTCCCCCCACTCAACTCAGAAAAACTTCCCCCTTGGGCCATAATTTCTTTGGCCAAATTTATTTTGTTTTCCAAAAGTCCAGATAAAACGACGGCAAAATTACCAAAAGAAGAGGAAATGATAATCGGTTGAGGATCTGAATCACTAATGACACCAATACCCATGGCGCCTTTCAAATTGGGCAGTTCATCAATAAATTTTGATTTGAATTGAGAAGTAGAAATATCGTGGATGCTACGCTGAAGCCGCTGGTTTAAAACTACTAAACCTGCTTTTTGGGTACCCAAATGGGAATGGTAATCAGTCCCGTAAAAAAGAGTCTGGACACAATCCCGTTTGCTAACAACACCGAAAAGACCACTCATGTTTTCACTTTAACATGATTAATTAGATTTTCCAAAATCTGCCACCGGCGCTTTTTTTCCTCTGGTGGCACATTATCTTTTAATTTAAAGGCGGCGGTGCCAGGACGCGGTGAATAACGGGCAATATAGGCTTTGACAAAACCAACTTTCTGACAAAGCTTGACCGTGTTTTCAAACTGTTTTTTGGTTTCGCCAGGAAAACCAACAATTAAGTCAGTGCCAATTTTGATATTTGGAATTTTGGCTCTAATTTTTTTAACTAAATCGAGATATCCTTTGGCTGTATAGGGCCGATTCATCTCTTTTAAAATTTCATCATCACCTGACTGAACTGGTAAATGTAAATAGCGGTCAATTTTTGGCAAACTCATCGCTTCAATAATATCGTCAGTTAAATCCCAAGGATTAGAAGTGATAAAAGAAATCCTTTTGATTCCCTCAATCTGATGAAGCCGCCGAAGCAGCCCGCTAAACTTCCACCGCGGCTTTAAATTTTTTCCATAACTGTTAACGTTTTGACCCAATAAGGTAATCTCTTTGTACCCTCGTTTCGCCAATTCCTCAATTTCGCAAACAATTTCATCAAATGGGCGACTTCGCTCTTTGCCTCGACCATAAGGAACAACACAATAAGAGCAAAAATGATCACAGCCGCGCATTACGGGCACAAAAGCACGGGTTGGGTATTTTCGCTTAGACGAAACTTGAGTTTCACCAATCAACTCTTCAATGCTTTTAAATTCATCAACATCAGGCAATTTTCTTTTTAGCTCGGCCAAACTGTAACGCCGCCGCTCGCCTCGAGCCGAACCAACCATACAACCGGTGAGAATAATTTTCTGCCGCTTCCCCTTTTGCCGGGTGAGATTTCGAATCAAACCAAACACCCTGTTTTCTGCTGACTCCCGTACCGAGCAAGTATTAATCACCGCCACATCCGCGTCTTCAATTTTCCTTGCCATCTTATACCCTTGGCTTTCAAACAATGCAGCCATCTTCTCCGAATCCGCCTCATTCATCTGGCAACCAAAAGTTTTAATAAAATATTTCATGGTCTAGAGGATTTTATCTTCAACTAAATCTTTCTCAAATTCTTCGCATTTTGCCAACTCTGACTCTCGTTTTGATTTGAGACCGATTTCTGCTCCCCAAAAATCGCCCATCAGTCTTTGCGCTAAAATTGGCTTCAAATCGCCCCAAAAAGTAAGTTTATCTTTTTTTGGCAACAAGTCCATAAATTCCATTAAAAAATTTTTAGCCAATTCTTTTTTGCCTAAACTCTGTCTCACTCTGACATAGAAATAAGCAATATCATAATATCTCAAGCCACAACCACCATGTTCAGCATCAACCAAACCAAACTTGCCATTTTTTAAGTCATACATGTGCCAAGGAACAAAATCTCCATGGGCCCAACGTCTTTCTATCCTTTGCTTTGAATTTCTAATAATAGTTAGCAATGGCTGGACATTGGCACTCACCTGAGATGCCCACTCCGAAGCGGAAGTGATTAAATACTCACCGATTGATTGCACTTTTTGTTCATCTTTAGGTTGGCATCTAATCTTACTAATAAAAAAAGCCGCCTGAGCAATTTTCGGAATCCATTTGTCTAGCTGTTTGACTTTAGGTGGATACTTATCTGCTAGTGTTTTGTTGCCAAAATAGTCACTGACGAAAAAAAACAATTTTTCTTGAAAAAAACCGTGTTTGATATTTTGTGGTACCAAAAAAGGCGCTTTGGAATTTAGTTTTGAGCCAACTAATTCATTCCAATTAAATTCATTTTTTGTCATCTTACCTGTCTTAATAGTGGTAGCCATCTTAAAAAACAGCTCTTTATTATCTTTTCTTACTACAGCTACAACATGCCTCCATGGCCTCTCAATTTTAATAACCGTATAGCCTTTCTTTTCAAGAAAATTGGTGATTAAATTTAGGGGAATTTTTCGTGCTTTTGGCCTGGGAAATTTCTTCTTTTTCGTTTTAATCATATTTTCATTTTAACACAAAATCCCATTCATCTGACAGCCAAAGGTTTTGATAAAATAAGAACCTGCCTTCGGCAGAACCTTGTTTCTTACGAAATAATTCATGGCCTTTATTTTAACTTATTTCTGAGGCTAAAGCGAGGAAAAAAGAAATAGGGAATGGGCGGGTAATTGTTCTCTTTGTGGTGCGCGATTGCGCCAGAAAGAGTTACCTTAATGAACCCCACGTTGGAGCTCAAGCGTCCCATTCCCAAACACAGCGGCTTGCTGGCCCCCTTTAGGCAACACTTGCCTAAAAGTCTACAGATTGCTAGGCCATCACCCCTGTCTGTTGGATATTATATATACTTTCATTATCTTGTCAAATTTTTAAAAAAGAAGGGGGATCTGGAATGTGATATATTTAGTTTGTGAAGTTTGTTTTTACTGACTCGCGACATAATCTTTTCCATTGGCTAATTGTAGTTTTCATCAGATTAAGTTATTTTTTTATTTTAGCTCCGATAAGCGCTTATTTGCTTGCCATTGGATTTTCGCTTTCTTCAGATACCATCAGTCCCTATTTACCCAAAGTTTGGACTGAAAAATTAAATTTTTACTCTTACCAGCTGCCCTATTTTCAGACAATCAACGAATTTGTCTTTCAAAAACTGAACTACTGGTATCAAGATGCGCCAATTTGGTGGGGAATGGTTGTAGGAATACCTTTAATCTTAATAAGCGTGTGCTGTTTTTTTATTGTCTTTTTTAATCTTTACTACTCAATTTTCAGCTCAAAGTATAACCACACCCATTGTCCTTTTTGTAAAAAACCAGTGAGCGTTATTTGACTTCTCTTCTTAAGGGTTTGCCAGGAGAAAATCTGGGAGCGCGGTGAGACTTAACTATCTTTCTCTCGCCTGTTCCAGGGACAATCACGGGCTTGTCTTTGACCTTGACAACTTTAAAAGTGCCAAAACCAGAAAGCACTACTTTTTCTCCTTTTTTCAAAGCTCTTACTATCTCGCCTAAAAAACTCTCGACCGCTTCTCTAGCGGCCTTTTTAGTCAAATGAGCTTTAGTAGCAACCAAATTAATAATTTGGTTCTTTGTCATGAAGCCTCCTTTCTGGGCAGAAGTCTCAAACACAGAGTAGCACTAATCTAAATTTTTGTCAATCTATCGGCCTTTTCTCGCCCCGCACCCATGGTGTGGGGCTTACTTTGCCTTGGTCGTTTCTGAAACCCGACTTTCGCGAATACAAGTCACTTTTACCTGGCCTGCGTAAGAAGCTTTTTCTTCCAAAGCTCGGGCAATTTTATCTGCCAAAACAGTCAGTTGATCATCAGAAACTTGTTCTGGCTTAACCATCACCCGAACATCTCTGCCGGCTTGATAAGCAAAAACTTCCCGGACACCTTCAAATCCTTTGGCAATTTCTTCAATTTGACCCATTCGTTCCAGATACCCTTCATGAGCCTCGTAGCGGGCACCTGGTCGAGAACCAGAGGCAGCATCAGCAATCCAAACAATTCTTGATTCGGCCGAAGAAAAAGGTTTATCTTCATGATGCTCAGCAATACAAGCAACCACTTCTTTGGGCAGGCGATATTTTAGGGCCAAATCAACACCAATCTGGGCATGAGTCCCTTCTTCATCAGTAACAACCTTGCCAATATCGTGGAGGAGACAACCGAGACGAACGACATTAACATTGGCACCAACCTCATAGGCAAGTTGGACACCGATCTTAGTCTCTTCCAAAGTGTGAGCAATCATATTTTGCCCATAGGAAAAACGGAATTTAAAACGACCAAGCAATTTAACTAGCTCAGGGTGAAGCCGATAGACTTTAAATGCCCGACAAAGTTTTTCCCCTTCTTCAAAAAGAATTTTATCCATTTCTTGACGGACTTTTTTAACCACCTCTTCTATTCTGGCAGGCTGAATTCTTCGGTCGCGGATTAATCTTTGCAAAGCCCGCTTGGCTATTTCTCGGCGAACTGAATCAAAAGAAGAAAGATGAAGTACATTAGCTTCATCTAATTCAACCTCGACACCTGTTGCCCTCTCAAAAGCGCGGATATTCCGTCCTTCCCGGCCAATAATCCTCCCTTTCATTTCTTCGTCCGGCAGCTGAACCGTAGAAACAGTATATTCCGCCACATAATCTGTTACTCCATGCTGCATCGCCTCTACCAAAATTTCTTTGGCTTTTTCATCAGCCCGAAGCTTAACCTCTTCCTCAGCCTCTCTAATCCGACGGGCAATTTGTTCACTTAATCTTTTCTCTGCTGCTTCTAATAAAATCTCCTTGGCTTCTTGTTTAGTTAAAGCACCAATTTTTTCAAGCCGACCAATTTCCTTTTTTTTGATTTCTTCTATCTTGGTAAGCTCTCTTTCAATCTCTTTGGCTTTTTCTCTGACTTGCCTTTCTCTTTCTTCTAAAGCTCCCAACCGCCGATCAAGCTCTGCTTCCAACCTCACCACCTCTTGCTTTACTTTTAAAGCCTCATCTTTGGCATCAGCAATAATTTCTCGAGCTCTCGCGTTCGCCTCACTGAATTTCACCCCTGTTTTTGGGGTTTCCCCTTTCGGCTCTCTTTTAACGAGGTCCTCCAATTCTTTATTTAACCTTTCACGCAAAGATTTGCTTAATTTGTCTAAAACACCCATCATTCTCCTTTGCTTGGCTTTTTGGCAATGAAAAAATGCCCCGAAAGATTTGGGGCTTAAGTGAGTCTTACAAATGACTTGATTGAAGTTTTAAAAGTCATTAAGATAATGCCAATCTGCCAAAACTTGTAAATTTTTAATTTAGAACATTTTACTACTTTTTGATGATTTCTTCAAGAGCCATTTTGATGGTCGACCAAGAAAAGCCGCGTCGAGATAAAAAAGCGGCCATTTTTTGATAAAATTCGCGGGGAGGCAAATTTTTATAAGCCTTCATCTTTCTCTGGGCTGCCTTTTTGGCCAAAGGTAGTTCATCAACCTTTTTTTCAATCACTTGAGAAGCAATTTCTTGATCAACACCTTTCTGGCGTAACTCCATTTTTAAAGCTATCTTACCTCGGGGCCGAAACAAATTTCTTTGTTCAATCCACCAAGAAGTAAATTCTAAATCATTAAGATAACCAAGTTTTTTTAATTTTTTAATGATTTTTTCACTAATCTTTTCCGTCACTCCCTTTTTCTTCAAAAAGTCTTTGATTTCTTTTTCAGAGCGCGGTCGGAAAGACAAAAAATGATAAGCACGGTCAAGTAGTTTTTGAAATTCATTTTTAAAGATTAATGCTTCAGTCTCTTTTTCGGAAAGTTCTTGCCCTACCGCCAAACCCACCTCCACTAAAGTTTCGGTGGGCAAGCCAAAAGCAAACTTGCCATCAAGATAAACATTAACTCTTTTTTTATTTTTTTGGGGACTGATTTTGGTTATCCGAGGCACAACTTACTTCTTTTTCTCACCAATTTCTTTGCCAATATCTATCTTGCCTGCTTTTACTTTTTCCCAAATTTCTGTCTCGATTTGTTTAGCCACTTTGGCATTCTCTTCTAAGAATGCCTTGGCCACCTCTCGCCCCTGACCAATAATTTTCTTACTGTATTTAAAGAAAGCCCCCGATTTTTCAATAATCTCTAAATCAACACCTACATCCAAAAGATTGCCACTTTTCGAAATACCGCTGGTATACATAATGTCAAACTCTGCCACTCGGAAAGGAGGAGCAACTTTATTTTTGACCACCCGCACCCGATGACGAGAACCAGTAACTAACTCACCATCTTTAACTGTCCCAATTTTTCTCATATCAAGTCTCACCGAAGCATAAAATTTTAAAGCCAGACCGCCAGGGGTAGTTTCCGGATTACCAAAAAAAACGCCAATTTTGTGACGAATTTGATTGGTAAAAACAACGGCTGTTTTTGACTTGGCAATGGCGGCGGTCAATTTTCTTAAAGCTTGGGACATTAATCTTGCCTGAACGCCGATCATCGCATCACCCATTTCGCCTTCAATTTCGGCTCGAGGCACTAAAGCGGCTACCGAATCAATGACGACGACATCAATTGCACCCGAGCGAACCAAAGTCTCCACAATCTCTAAGGCTTGCTCACCGGTGTCTGGTTGAGACACTAAAAGCTCATCAAGATCAACTCCAATCAACTCTGCCCAAGCCGGATCCATCGCATGCTCGGCATCAACTAGGGCCGCTGCCCCACCTCGTTTTTGAGCCTCAGCCAAAACATGTAAAACCAAAGAAGTTTTCCCCGAGGCCTCGGGGCCATAAATCTCCACAATTCGGCCGCACGGCAAACCACCAATCCCTAAGGCAATATCTAAAGCAATTGAGCCGGTAGGAATAGCATCCACCTTTTTCACCGCACTTTTTTCACCTAACTTCATGATTGCACCCTTACCATATTGTTTTTGAATCTGCTCCATGGCAATCCTAACTGCCTGAAGTTTATCATTTTGACTCATAGTGATTAAATTTTGTCATAAAATCTGGTAAAATACAAGAGTCGTCCGGGGTGTGGCGCAATTGGCAGCGCGCGCGTATGGGGTACGCGAGGTTCCGGGTTCAAGTCCCGGCACCCCGACCAAATTTTGCTTCTATTCTCACTCAAACAAAAATGGCACATAACGAAAAAACACAAGCGGTAAATCTCAGCCAATCATTTGAATCCGGCGCCGATATGTCAGCCAAGGAAAAAGAGATACTGGCGGAAATTGTTTCTCGAACCGGTTTTTTGCCTCAAGAAGTTATCTGGCGAAGTAGTTATTGGGGAACAAAGCAAATTGGCGCCGTTTTATACCGCGGCATCCACCAGGAACAACCAGCTGTTTTAAAAATCCAAGGAGTCAAACCAGCGGTAAGCGAAATCTTTATGCTCCAACAGTTCACCGCTCAAAATCGCAGCCAAATTATCAGATCACCACAACTTTACGAAGCTATCCCTTGGAGTGATAAAAACCATTATGAAGCTTTAATTCTGGAGTATGCAAGAGGAGAAAAAGTCCTTCAAAGCGGGAGATTACAAACGCCAGAAAAAATCAGTCAATTTTTTACTTACTATCAGGAATACCAAGAAAATTGCTTACCCCAAAAACCATGGCTATCAAAACCAAGAAAGTTAGATTGGCAAAAAAGAATTCAAGAGCTAATAGCGGCATCACGAAAGGCATATCCTAATCACCCTTTCCGTTTAGTCAGTGATGAAAAACTTGCTACTGAAGCGGCAAAACTTTTAAATGCCATCTGCCAGAATGTACCGCTTGAATTTGTCCATAGTCATTTTTCAGCCGAAGACCTCATTTACCAAGACAAAAAAAAGAAACAGGTCATTCTCACCTCGAATCTCTTCTGGAAATGGCGACCACCTTTTTATGACGCGGTTTTTGGCTATCACTGGTTTATGTACACCCTAGGAAACGTGGAAGGAATTACCCCAAATCAAGTAGAAAAACAACGAGAGGTATGGCTTTTGGCATTATTTAACTTAACACGAGTGGAAAAATCACCAACAAATACTCGCTTACTCAAAACGGCTTTACTGGAACGGGCGGTAGCCGGCTTTCTTCTCGACAGTTTTTTAGTTGACCCAAACCAGCCTATCGCTAGATACCTGACAGAATCGACGAGAAACCAAGCTAAAAAACTATTTGAGGAACTTTCATAAACTCGCTCTGTCGAACATCGCCACTGTCCCCATACCGATCAAAATCATTCTAATAAACCTGCCCAAAAAAGTAGGCATTAAAAAAAATTTAAACGATATCCCCAAATAACCGGCAATTAAACCAATAAAATCATAAGGCAGAGGCATAAATGACAAAACAAAAAGAGCGAATGGGCCATATTTTTGAAGAACGTCCTCCATTTTTAAAACTTTTTTTGACCGAGGAATAACAACATCACCACTTCTTCCTATTAACCAGGAAACGCTGTCGTTTAAAGCCATGCCTAAAGACGTTACAAAGGCTAAGCCAAAAATATTCATATATCTGGACAACGCAGGAATAAGCAAAGTACCCGGACCAAAAAGATTAAAAACAAAAACGCCAAGATAACCAAATTTCAAAAACGGCTTGGGGTTAAAAGAAATGACCAAAGTCAAAACAATAAACAAGACTCCCAAAACCAAAGCGATTTTTTTGAATTTTTCGCTTTGAAAAAGTTTGACTAATTTAAGCTTCATATCACAATCAAATTTCTACCCCTATTGGACAATGATCAGAGCCTTTTACTTCTGAGTAAATAAAAGCGTCTTTAAGTCTTGCCTTTAACTTTTTTGAAACAAAGCCGTAATCTATCCTCCAGCCTAAATTCCTTTGTCTAGCATTGGCAATATAAGCCCACCAAGTATAATTTCCGCCCTTTTTATGAAATCTTCTAAAACTATCAATAAAACCTAATTTAATCAATCTATCAATTTGTTTTCTTTCTTTGGGAGTAAACATGATATTATTTTGATTTTGTTTTGACCTGGCCAAGTCAATTTCTTTGTGAGCAATATTAAAATCGCCAATGAGGATTACTTTCTTATTCTTAATTTTTTCAAGCCTTTGAAAAAGATGTCTATACGCCTCTAATTTGTAAGCCAATTTTTCCTTTCCCCTACCACCATGAGGCATGTAAAGATTAAGCAAAATAAAATCAGGGTATTCCAACTCTAACAGCCTGCCTTCACTGTCAAATCTTTTCATCCCTAATTTTCTTTTAACTACCAAAGGTTTTTTCTTAGAATAAACCGCCACCCCACTATAGCCTTTTTTCTGAGCTGAATTAAAGAAAGAATGATAGTTTTTAAGCTTAGTTAAATCAGGAGTTAACTGCTTCCTTTGAGCTTTCGTCTCTTGCAGGCAAACTACATCACCCCTACTTTCCTCCAGCCATTCCAAAAAACCCTTTCTGTGTACGGCTCTCAACCCATTAACATTCCAAGAAATAATTTTCATCTGACAAAAGCTTAAAGTCGAATAAGCTTTTCTAACCAAGGAATATGTTGATGCTTTCTTTTCCACCAAATATCCTCCCACACATAATGAATGGCTAAATTTTTCCATTTACCCCATTTATCAAAACATTTAAGCATTTTCTCAACTGGTACTAATTCTTTCTCATAATCTTTATTAAAGAAAATTTTGGTATAGATTTTCTGTTCCCAGGGCGAGATATGTTTTAAGTAGTCCCAACGGTGAAAAGCGTCAACCATGATATATCCAACTGAAGCTGGACCAATTCCATAAAGGGAGATCAACGCCTCCTCTTGCTCTGCTAACCTTTTATGCCTTAGTTTCAACCCGTCAATTTGCCCTTTAGCGAACGATTCAGAAACCTTAATTAAAAACCTCGCCCGATAGCCCATCTTCAAATCCCGCAATTTCTGTTCACTGGCGTTGGCCAATACTTTTGGCTCCCAGAAACACCAAAATTCTTGGTTATCGAATTTAAATAAACTGCCGAAATTTTCAAAAAGAGCTTGCATCATATAAACACTTCTTTTAACAGTCGCGTTTTGTAAAACAATGGCAATGATTAAATATTCATACAAAGAACCAGAATGCATTGGCCGCAATCCACGAAATTTTTTAATAATCGGCTTAAGAAGCGAATCTTTGCCAACATCACGGTAAAAGCCGGAAAGATCAAGGTCAAGATTGTATCGCCAGATAATTTCCTGTTTTAGTGACTCAAGAAATTTTGAAGTTAGCTTTTTGACAGAAAAAACTTTAACTGATACCTTGGGTTTTTGTTTTTTACTTTTATCTTCAAAAAGCAAGCCTAACTTTTCACCTTCCCACAACATGCTTTGCCATCTTTTACCTGGCTCCCATTTTGTATCAGTCGTTGGAAAGTGACCTGGTTTATGAAAAGTGGAATCGAAATGAAAAGGAGAAGTAGGAGTCAATTTCAAAGAACTCACTCTTTTGAATTCTTCTCTTGTAACTTTTTGCATTTTAAATTTTCTCAGCAATAATAATTTTTCGTTTTGAAGTCTTAGGATAATAAGTTTTTTCTAAAGAATAATCACCGTAAACTTTTAATATTCTAAATCTCGGTCTCAAAAAATTTTTTATCTCTTCAAGTGACCACATTTTCAATTCCTCTCGCTCTCTAAAAATTACAGGCTTTTTTCCTTTTTCAATTAATTCAGTAACATAAGCATCTCTTCTTAATTTTGCTTCTTTATCATATTGTCTTTTGTAAGAGCTTTTAATTACTGCCTTTGGCAGTCTGATTATATTTTCACCTTCAATAAGAGGTTTATTTTTAGCTGGATTTTCATAATTTGAGGAATCCAAAACAAAAAGATGCTCAGTTATACAATAAATATTCTTAATAAAGGTTTTAATTTTATCCTCCGATAAAATATACCCTATTGTTGTCCACATGCAAATTGAGGCATCAAAAAAATTTTTGGGAAATTTGGGATTAGTAAAATCCATTTCTTTAAATTCAACTTTGGGACATTTATTACGGGCAATTTTCAGCATGTCTCCAGCCAGATCAATGCCGGTAACTTTATAGCCCACCTTGGCTAAAAAACAAGAATGCCGACCAGTGCCACAACCTAAATCCAAAATCTTCAATATTTTGCCACTTTTGTAACTTTGAAAAACATCATTCAAAAACCTACATTCTTTCTCAGTTGTCAACGGCGCCAGAAAATCATAATAAGGAGCCAATCGCGAATAAAGCGCTCGTTTATCAAGCCTAATCATAGCCTAATTCTATCATAAAAGAGCGGTGAAGGATTATCGCTTGGGAGACTGTTTTTTGCGTCGGGCTTTGCCGCCGAGGCCGGGTTTGCGGCGTTCGCGGGCGCGGGGGTCGCGGGTAAGAAGCTTGTATTTTTTTAAAGAGGAATAATACAGAGTATCTTGGGAAGATAGGGTAATTGGTCAAGGCTAAAAAGGGGCAATTGAATACCGATATCCTGATTAGTATCTCCCTCGGTAGCGCTAAATAATAAAACTTTTTTTTCTTTTTTTAATCCTTCCCATTTTTGCTTGTATTCTGGGGATAAATAATTTTTCATTTCACTTTCTATTTCAAATACTCTGCGAGGGGAAACAACTGTTTCTTCTGCTATTTTCAATATTTCATTTTCCAGACCACGATTAAAGTAAGGATAATAGTAAGGATAATCATCACTTTCGAAAGGCACAAACCATTCAGCCGTCGTCTTTATCCGCTCGTATTCTCCCCAATGCAGTTTCTCTTTATACCACTCCAGCTGAAAAATAATGGCCTCCCAAATTCCTAAATCTTCAACCAGGCGACGAGCCATACTCTCTATGGGAACGTCAAATAAATTGGCTAATTTCATTAAGAAATGAGCTCCAAAATTTGGTTCACCTGGTTTGGGAAATTTACTCACTTCTCTTTCTAATAATTCCGATGGTATTAAAAGCTCGCGGGCAAAGTTATCGCAGAAACGCTCTACTATTATTTGTCTCAAATCTTTGGGGAGATTGGGCCTTAGAAAACCGATAGAGTCTACCCTGTAAAAAAATGTATGTCCAACCTCGTGAGCGATAGTAAAACGTCTTTCCGCTGAAGAAAGTCCTTCTCTTGATGAGATTATAAAGCCGGCTTTCACTTTTCTACCAGCTAGTATGTCAGCAGTCGGTATGAGCAACCCCATAGCTGACCCATCGTAGCCAATTTTTTTCACCAACCTTCTAGCTGCAATCGGTTCTGGCTCCACAGGGAAAACTCCCCACTGCTTTGTCTCCACTAGCAATTCTTTAGCTATTCTTTCTACGCCTTCAATTGGTGATTTTTCCGAAGAAGACCGAAATTCTTCTGGAAGATAATTAAAGACAGAAGCCAATTGTCTTTCTCGATTAATCATACTTTAAAGGGCTTGGGTGCAAAAATTAACGTTTCGGGCTTTGCTTTTTTCTTCTGGCTTTACCACCAAGGCCGGGTTTGCGGCGTTCGCGGGCGCGGGGGTCGCGGGTTAAAAGTTTGTGTTTTTTTAAAGCGGCGTGATAAAGCTCTTTGTTTTCTTTATCCAAGGCCCGAGCGACTCCGTGAACAACAGCGTCTAATTGGCCTTGTCTGCCTGAGCCAACAACTTTAATGGTAGCGTAAAATTTGCTTAGGGAATCAGTGACCTGAAAAGGTTTTTGGTATTTGGCTTTGGCAACGTCACTCGGAAAATACTCTTCAATCGGTTGATTATTAACCAAAGTTTTGCCTTTACCCCGGAAAAGTCTAACTCTAGCAGAGGCTGTCTTTCTTCGACCAACCGCGTAAACGCAAGCTTTTTTTCGGGGCTTAGATTTAGTTTTTGGCATCTTTCTTCCCTAGTTTATTTTTATAAGGGTGTTTTTCATCAACAAAAATTTTTAATCTGGCTAGCCTTGGACTCCTGAGTTTGTTTTTGGGCAACATGCCGGAAACAGCATGACGGATAATTTTTCTGGGGTCCAAAGCCTGCTGTTGAGCGAAAGTAATTTCTTTAAACCCACCAGGATAGCCTGAATGGCGATAATACATTTTTTGGGCTCTTTTTTTGCCAGTCACTTTGACTTTGGCGACGTTAGTCACCACCACATAATCACCACAATCAAGATGGGAAGTATAATAGGGCTTGCTTTTGCCCATCAAAAGTAAAGCAATCCGGGAAGACAGACGCCCCAAAATTTTATCTTGGGCGTTAATAAGATGCCAACTTTTTTTGATTTCACTTTTTTTGGTTGCTTTTGTTTTCATCTTTGTCTTTTTTGCCCACCTCTTTTGGTTTCTCAACCAATTCGAGTCTCACCATCATCGCGTCATCACCTCGTCTTTTACCCAGACGGATGATTCTGGTAAACCCACCTGGCCTTTTTTTAAAAAGAGGCGCCAACTCATCCGCAATCTTGCTAACCGCTTTCTTATTCTGTAAAAAGGCGGCGATTAGTCTTCTTGAATGAAGCGTACTAGTTTTTCCTTTAGTAATTAACTTATCCACCAAGCCGCGAATAGCTTTTGCCTTACTCTCAGTAGTTTTTATCTGGCCATGAATCACCAAACTATTAATCAAGTTTTTAAACAGAGCCTTACGCTGAGCTCTACCCCGAGAAAGTTTTTTGCCTGAAACCCGATGCTTCATTTTTAACCCTTCTCTTGCAACTCGATGCCTTTTTTAGCCAAGACAACCCCAATAATTTTAATTGATTTTTCACCTAAATTTTTAACTTTGGCCAAATCAGCCGGGTGAGCCGCACTCAAATCACTGACCGTCCCATAACCTCCCTTACGAAGGGCATTAACGATTCTTGTCGGCAACTCAATTTCCTCAACCGTTAGTTTCATTGCTTCGCTAGAAATAGTTTTCACCTTTTCCTTTTTTACCTTCAGCTTTTTGGGCTCAACTATTTGATTAAAAAAGGCCACTAAAGTTTTAGCTGCTTTTTTCAAAGCTTGACTGGGTTTAATCGTACCGTCAGTGGTAATTTCCAAAATCAGTCGGTCTAAATTAGCCCTTCCACCCACCCGGGTGGCTTCGACGCGATAATTAACCCTTTTTATTGGGCCAAAAGCCGCATCAACCAAAATGACGCCAATTTTTTCTGTCTTTCTTTCTTCAGCCGGCAGATAGCCAACCCCAGTTTCAACCTGGAATTCTACTTTTAATTTAGCTTTTCTGTCAGCTAAATTAGCCAAAACTTGATCTTTATTGACAATTTCTACCTGAGCTGGAGTTTTAATATCACCAGCTTTAACTTCACCCGGGCCGCTCTTTTCTAATCTTAATCTAATCGCTTTTTCCCCTTCATATCTAACTCTAATTTGCTTAATGTTTAAGATGAGTTCAATAATATCCTCTTTTAACCCCGCCAGAGTAGAAAATTTATGTCTCACGCCACTAACCTTAACCTGGGTGATGGCGGCACCTGGCAAACTGGTCAAAAGAACACGGCGAAGAGCATTACCTAAAGTATCACCATAACCCTGCTCTAAAGGCTCAATGATAAATTGGCCGAAATCATTGGTTTCTTTCTCTTTTTTAACTTGAAAACTGGGAACAATCATGTTACCTCCTTTTTTCGCTACCGCGAATAGTATTCAACAATTAAGCTCTCGTCAATGTCAGTTTCAATTTCTTCTCTTTCTGGTAGACGAATCATTTTACCGACCGCCGCCTTACGTGTCAACCAGTCAGGAATTTTTCTTTCTTTTTCAGCCAAAGATTTTTTAACATAATCCAAATTTAAACCCCCGCTTGTTAAACTAATCGTTTGGCCTGGGTTGAGCTGTTGGGAAGCAATATTCACTTTTTTGTTGCCATCAACTAAAACAAAGCCGTGGCTGACTAATTGTCTAGCCGTTGACCGAGATGGAACAAAACCCAACCGAAAAACAACATTATCGATTCTGGACTCTAAAACCTGGAGCAAAACTTTACCTGTTCCCTCCTTAGTTTTAGAAGCTTTTTTAAAATAGCTTCTAAACTGTCTTTCTAACACTCCATAAAGTCTTTTTACCTTCTGTTTTTCGCGGAGTTGGTGGCCGTAATCACTCATTCTCCTTCGGCGCTTTTGCCCATGCTGACCAGGGGGAACAGCGCCTTTTCTTTCTATCGGGCATTTAGGCGAATAGCAACGTTCACCTTTTAAGAAAAGCTTAATTCCTTCTCGACGACACAAACGACATTTAGCCTCTTTGTATCTGGCCATTTCAACCTCTCTTTCTCTTTCTTGGCCTTGGTCCATTATGAGGCACAGGGGTGATATCGGCAATTAAACTCATTCTCAATCCTGCTGCCCTCATCGCTCGTAAAGCAGCATCTCTGCCTGGGCCGGGTCCTTTAATATAAACTTCAACCTCTCTAACCCCCAAAGCCTGGGCTTTTTTAGTGACCGCCTCAACAGCGGTGGTTGAAGCGTAAGGCGTCGACTTACGAGCACCCTTAAAACCAACCGTACCCGTTGACCCCCAACAAAGGGTATTTCCCTGAGCATCAGTAAAGGTAATCAAGGTATTGTTGAAAGTAGCGGTAATATAAACTCTGGCTTTATTTTCATTCATTGGATTTTGTTTCTTTTTCTTTCTGACCGTCTCCAAATTTGGTTAAATCTTTTTTCTTCAAAGCACCAACAGTCACTCTTTTACCTCGTTTGGTGCGAGCATTAGAACGAGTTCGTTGACCTCTAACAGGTAAATTTTGAGCGTGTCTTATCCCTTGGTAACAACCAATCGTCTTCATCCTTCTGATATCCTCATTTATTTTTTGCCGCAAAGAGCCTTCGGTAGCCACCCGCTCCATTGCTTCCTGGAGTCGGTTTATTTCCTCACTGGTTAAGTCTTTAACTCTCTTGGCTGCATCTACTCTGGCCTTTTTTAAAACACCCACAACATTACTTCGACCAATACCATAGATGGTGGTCAAACCAATATCGACTCTTTTTTCTGTTGGTAAATCAACACCGACAATTCTGGCCATCACTACCCCTTTTACCCTTGTCTCTGTTTATGTTTAGGGTTTTCACAAATAACATAAATTCTGCCTTTTCGGCGAACAATTTTACATTTTTTACATCGTTTTTTGACACTTGCTTGGACAATCATTTGTATCGGTAAACTATCCTCCCTCTTGTTTCATCATACGGCGTCATCTCCACCTCAACTTTATCTGCAGGCATAACTCTAATACGATGCATCCTCATTTTACCCGAAAGATGGCACAAAACTACCCTACTATCTTTTAATTTTACCCGAAACATCGTGTTAGGCAAAGCCTCGGTGACAACACCTTCAACCTCAATATTTTTTTGTTTTTTAACCATTCAGACTATCTATCTATTTTACCAAACTCACCACCTTTAGTCCAGCCTGAAAAAGTGAGAACTAAGGGCTTTTTTTTAGTGACAATCACCGTATCCTCAAAAAGACCAGCTAGGCTACCGTCAGCGGTTTCAATTGTCCAGTTATCCTCACCTAAAACCAAACGGGGACTGCCCTGAGTATAAATAACCTCAATCGCCAGGCTCATGCCTGGCTTAATTAAAGGTGTTTTTTTAATTTCCGTCTTAAGAAAGCAGGGAATCTGTGGTTCTTCGTGAAGTTTTTTCCCTACCCCATGCCCGGTTAAGGCTCTGACGGGGCTAAATCCAGCTTTCTTTATCTGGCTCTCAATCATCTGGGAAATATGACCAATTCTTTTTCCAACTCGGGCGACTTTAATCGCTTTACCCAAAACACTCTTGCCTGTCTCAAGAAATTCATTCACCTCCGAGGAGCCCATCCGAATACTCCTCGCCATATCCGTATGCAATCCTTTGTAAAACATTCCCATATCGAGACTAACGACATCGCCATTTTTCAATTGGTATTCTCCGGGAATACCATGAACCACCCCTTGATTGACATTAATACAGGTTGCCCAATGGTAATCCTTAACCATCTTAAAAGAAGGTTTTCCTTTTTGTTTTTTAATGAGCGTCTCGGCTAATTGGTCAAGCTCACTTAATTTAATACCTGGCTTAACTTTGGCTAAAACCTGACCAAAAACCCATCCCAGTCTTTTGCCTCCCTCCTTCATAATCTCAATCTGTCCACTTGTTCTAATCGGAATCATCTCCTCACCCGTTCCATAATATCTTGATGAATCTCTTCAATTGGCCTTTCACCATCAACCTTTTCCAAAATTCCCATCTGCCGATAATAATCCAAAACTGGTTCTGTCTGATTGTGGTAAATTTCAAGTCTTTTTTTAATCAATTCCGGCGTATCATCCTTTCGGCCTCGTTTAACCAGACGCTTGATATTCACCTCATCAGAAACGTCAAGGTAAAAAACCTCATCCACCTCAAAAGGCTGGATTTTGGCCTGACTGAGAGTTCTAGGTGAACCATCTAAAACAAACCCCTTCCGGTACTTTGGTTTTTTTATTTCTTTGCCTAAAATTTTTCTATGGTCTTTATCGCTGACTAATTCTCCTTTATCAAGAATTTTCTTAATCTTTCTTGCCAACGAAGAATTTTGCTCCGATATACACCGGTACAACTCACCAGTTTGTAAGTGAGGCAACTCAAATTCTCTTGCTAAAAGTTCTGCTTGAGTGGATTTACCTGAACCTTGGGGCCCCATGACAATAATTTTCATTTATTTAAGAAAACCATCATAACTTCTCATCACCATCATTGCTTCAAGCTGCTTGGTAGTTTCTAAGATAACAGAAACGACAATTAAAATGCCGGTACCTCCAATGGTCATCGTTGCTACGCCGGTTAAACCCTGAGCTAACGAAGGCAAAATGGCAATTAATCCCAAAAAAACCGCTCCCACCAGGGTGATTCTAGTCAGGACCCGGTTAAGATACTCAACTGTGGGTTTCCCCGGTCTAATCCCTGGAATAAAACCACCGTGTTTCTTAATCTCATCAGCAATTTTTTCGGGATTAAAGACAATCGCCGTATAAAAATAAGTAAAACCAATCACCAGTAAAAAATAAACTAAATTATAAATCAAACCGCCAGGTTGAAAAGTTGTTGCCAAACCCCTGGCAACTTTGGCCAAAAAAGGGCTAGGAACATTCTGTAAAAAATTTCCTACCATTGAAGGCAATAAAACCAAAGAAACCGCAAAAATAATAGGAATCACCCCCGCTTGATTAATCCGCAAAGGCAAAAAAGTAGACTGACCACCATAAATCCGCCGACCTTTAATTCTGCGCGCGTATTGAATTCTAATTTTGCGAGACGCTTCATTAATAAAAACCACGGACGAAATCACTAAAAGACTCATTACTACAAAAGTGATTAAATTAAAAAAACCCTCTGGTTCAACCACCGCTAAAGTTTGCCAAGTTGAAACCGGAAAACGGCTGACAATCCCGGCAAAAATAATCATCGAAATTCCATTGCCAATGCCGTTTTCTGAAATTAACTCGCCTAACCACATCAAAAGAATTGTCCCGGCAGTCATGGTGGTAATAATCCCCACAAGACCCAAAGAAGAAACCGAGGTAATAATTTGTTGATTTTTTAAAAGAAAATACATTCCTAGCGCCTGTAAAGCCGCTAACGGCGCAGCTAAAAACCGGGTGTACTGATTAATTTTTTCTCGACCGTATTCGCCTTCTTGAGATAGGGCTTCAAGCTGAGGAATAACCATCGTTAAAAGCTGAAAAATAATTGAGGCATTGATGTAGGGGCCCAAGCCTAAAGCCATAATGGAAAAGTTAGCCAATGTTCCCCCTGAAAAAATATCCAAAAGGCCTAAAAGTTGGCTTTTGGCAAAAAGCTGGCGTAAAGCACTGGCATCAACTCCAGGAACAGGAATATGGGCACACAAACGAAAAATCGCAAAAACGGCGACCGTAAAAACCAATCGCTTCCTTAAGTCAGCCACCCGCCAAGCGTTTTTAATAACTGAAATTAGTTTGTTCATTTTTTAAATTACCTTACCACCAGCTTTTTCAATTTTAAGGCTTGCTCCTCCAGAAGTGGGCAGTTCAACTTTTAAAGCGACCTTTAATTGGCCGTCGCCTAAGATTTTAACACCAAATTTTTTTGCCTCTTTTTCCAAAATAATACCCCGCTTGACCAACGTTTTAAGATTAACCTTTTCGTCTTTCTGAAAAAGATTAAGATACTTAACGTTAACGCCGATTGGCTTGGGTTTAAATGATTTAAATTTTCCTTTCCCACGTTTTAGCGGCAAGCGTTTAAGGAACGATTTTCTTGTTTTGGTGCCGGCAAAACTTAAAGCCACCTTACTCCGTGCCTTAGTGCCTTTACTACCCCGACCAACAGTATGGCCACCCTTGCCAGAACCATAGCCTCGGCCGAGTCGTTTTTTAGATTTTTTGGTTGTTTTTGGTAACTTATCAAGCTTCATCTTTTAATCTTCTCAATGCTTCCATAGTAGCATAAACATTGCTTGCTTTGTTTCTGGTACCCAAAATTTTGGCGACAATATCTTTGACGCCCGCAGCTTCAACCACAACCCGAACCGCACCACCAGCCCTAATGCCTGTACCCGGAGGCGCTGGTTTAAGCAAAATTTTAGCCGCCCCTTTTTTTACTTTAATCATATAAGGAATCGTCGTCTTTTTCATCGGCACACTAATTAAATGTTTTTTGGCCCTTTTTATGCCTTTTTTAATCGCACCGATAACATCAATGCCTTTACCTAGCCCCACACCTACTTTGCCTTTTTTATCACCAACAACGACAAGAACCGAAAAACTAATTCGATTGCCTCCTTTGGTTTTCTTTGAAACCCGATTAATCTGAACCACTTTCTCTTCGTATTCTCTTTCTTCCATCAAAATTCCAAACCTCCTTTCCTGGCACCATCAGCCAAGGCTTTTACCCGACCATGATATTTGTAACCTCGACGATCAAAAACAACTTTTTTAATTTTGGCTTTTAAGCCTTTTTTAGCCAAGAGCTGACCGATTTTAAACGCCTTTTCTTTCTTCGTTAATTTCTGAGCCTCTTTACCTAACTTTAAACTGGTGGCTGCAACCAATGTTTTTCCTTTTCCATCATCAATAATTTGAGCATAAATAGCTTTATGGGAACGAAAAACGCTCAGTCTTGGCCTTGTTGATGTTCCTTTTATTTTTTTCATTATCCTTCTTCCCCGAAACCGGCAGCACCTACCTTGCCTGCTTTACCAGGCTTAAGCTTAACCCTCTCGTCTTGATAGCGAATCCCTTTACCTTTGTAAGGATCAGGCGGTCGTATAGCCCTGATGCTAGCCGCTACCTGACCAACTAAAGCTTTATCAATACCACTGATCTTAACAAGATTATTGGCTTCTATCTCAAATTTTATTCCTGGTGGCGGTTCTCGTTCAACCAGGTGAGAAAAACCCAATGACAAAATTAATTTTTGGCCTTCAAGTTTGGCCTGGAAACCTGTACCTACCACCTCTAGTATTTTGCTAAAACCTTGCTGAACACCTTCAATCATATTGGCGATCAAGCTTCTGGTTAAACCATGAAGGGAACGGCCCAATTTATCATCCGCCTGGCGTTTAACTTTGACTTGGCCTTGGTCAATTTCAACCTTAACTTGAGGTTGAAATTTTTGAACCAAAGTTCCTTTAGGCCCGATAACCTTCACTTCATCAGGCTTAACCTCAACCGCTACTCCCGCTGGAATTTCAATTGGCTTTTGGCCTATTCTTGACATTTTTTTACCAAATTTCACAAATAACTTCTCCACCTAAATTCTTCTTTTTTGCTTCTTGCCCTGTCATTAAACCATTTGAGGTGGAAACAATATTAAATCCAATACCTAACTTTGGTCTTTTTAATTTTTTACTTTGGCAATAAACTCTTAAGCCCGGTTTTGAAACTCGTTTAATCTTGTTTACCGCTGGTCTTTTGCCAATATACTTTAAGGTTAAAACCAAAATTTTAAATTTTTTCTCTTTTGCCACTTTTACTTCTTCCAAACACCCTTTTTTAACCATAATCTTGGCAATACTTTGATTAATTTTGGAATGAGGCAACTTAACCACCTTAATTCTGGCCTGATAGCCATTTCTTATTCTAGTTAACATGTCAGCAATTGGATCGGTCATAGTTTTTTACCAGGAGGCTTTCGTCACTCCTGGCACTTCTCCTTTATGAGCTAATTCACGAAAACATAATCGACAAAGACCAAAAAGCCTAATGTAGCCTCTTGGCCGACCACAAAGACGACAACGATAGCGTCTTCTGGTCGGATATTTCGGTTTCTTAAGTTCTTTAACGATTTTTGATGTTTTAGCCATGTTCAAAGGGCATCCCCAATTCTTCTAATAACTTCTGGGCTTCTTTGTCTGAATCAGTATTGGTAACAATGGTAACCTGCAAACCCCTAACTTTGTCAATCTTGCTGGTATCAATCTCAGGAAAAACAATTTGTTCGGTGATACCCAAATTATAATTACCTTGACCATCAAAACTTTTAATTGATAATCCCTGAAAATCACGCAAACGAGGCAAAGCAATCCGAAAAAGTTTTTGTAAAAAAGCTTCCATCTGTCTGCCTCTGAGAGTGACTTTCAATCCAATTGGCGTTCCCTTTATAAGTTTAAATTCAGAAATTGAAACTCGAGCTCGACAAACCTTTGGTTTTTGGCCGGTAATGGTCATTATATCCCGACCGGCTGCCTCAACCGCAGCTTTATTCTGAACACCCTCACCCACACCCATGCTGACAATCACTTTTTTAATTTGGTTTCTTTTTATTTTATTCATACAACCGCCTGGCACTTTTTACAAATTCGATTTTTCCCCTCCTTGCTAATTCGATAACCAATCCTTGTTTTTTGGCCACACTTTGGGCAAAGCAAAACGACATTAGCTACAGGCAAAGGCTTAGCGATATCAACAATACCTCCCGGTTTACCTTCACCTTGAGACTTAACAAATTTTTTGTAAACATTAATCCCGGGAATTAAAACCTTACCCAAGCGAGGGAACATTTTTTCAATCTTCCCTTTAGCCCCCTTATCTTTGCCAGCAATCACCACAATCCGATCATCTTTTTTTAACTTCATAACATCTCCCTAGCCTGCGAAACGATTTTGTTAAAACCAGCTTCTTTAATCTCCCGAGTAATCGGTCCAAAAATTCTTGTGCCTCTTGGCGCGCCTTCTTTATCAATAATCACGCCAGCATTGTCATCAAAACGAATATAAGAACCATCCGGCCGCCTGGTTTCTTTTTTAGTCCGAACTACCAAAACCCGAACCTGTTCTGAGTCTTTCACCACACCGTTTGGATCAGCCTGGTCGACCACTGCCCGAACAATATCACCAACTCGGCCAAAACGACGCTTTGAGCCACCATAAATGTGGATTACTCGCAAACGTTTAGCACCAGTATTATCAGCTGGTTTTAAAATGCTTCTTAACTGAATCATTTTTTAAGCACCTCCACGATTCGCCATCTTTTGGTTTTGCTGATCGGTCTGGTTTCAACAATTTTTACATTATCGCCAAGTTTCACACCAATTTCATCATGAACATGATATTTTTTAGTAACCTTAATTCCTTTTTTATAAATCGGATGGATTTTTCGTCTCTCCACTAAGACGGTGGCAGTTTTTGCCATTTTAGTACTAATCACTTTGCCCTTAACTAGTTTCATTTAACTCCTTTTGGCGAAAAACTGTTTTTGCTCTGGCTAAATCACGCCTTTTTTTAAGCACGGCTCGAACATCTTTTAACCTGCCTGATCCAAGATCAATTTTCATTCTGACCAACTCCTCTTCCATCTTTTTTATTAAAATTTTTAGTTCCTGGCTGGTTTTGGCGTGGAGCTGACTGATTTCTTTTTTTTTCATAGTTATCTTGTGATAAATTTAGTTCTAAAAGGCAATTTGGCGCTAGCCCTTTTCATCGCTTCTTGGGCTGTTGGTTGATCAACTCCAGCTAGTTCAAAAATAATCTTTCCCGGAATGACCACAGCGACATGATTTTTAACATCACCTTTACCTGCGCCCATCCCTACCCCAAGCCCTTTGCCAGTAATCGGCTTATCAGGAAAAACCCTAATCCAAACTTTACCGGCTCTTTTAGTATAATGGGTGATTGCCACCCTGGCAGCTTCAATTTGCTGGCCAGTTAACCAGGCACGACCTAAGCTTTTTAAACCATAGTCGCCAAAGCTCAAATTTGTGCCCCGAGTTGCCCGGCCTCTCATTTTGCCTCGAAACTGTTTTCTAAATTTTTCCTTTCTTGGTTGTAACATTTTTTTTGAGCTTGCGAAAAACAAGGTTCCCCGCCGTAGGTGGGGGTTCTTACTTTTCCTCCCGGTAAATCCAAACCTTAACACCAATATAACCAGACCTGGTTAAAGCCGGTACTTGAGCGTAATCAATATCCGCCCGTAAGGTCTGGGTGGGGACTGTGGCACCCTTACCGCGATCACCAAATTTTTCCGTTCTTGAAATTTCGGCTCCCGCAATTCGGCCGGAAAGGACAATTTTTATTCCTTTAGCCCCTGCCGCCATTACCCGTTCAATCGTCCGGCTAACCACACGACGATGGGGAAATCTTTTCTCAAGCTGCTCAGCGATTCTTACAGCCACAAGTTGAGCCGAAAGCTCTGGGTTTTTAACCTCTAAAGGCTCTATTTCAAGATTTTTTTCTGGTTCATGAATCGAGACCATTTGGCAAAGCTCTTTTTTAAGTAACTCTAGCCCTGAACCACCTCGACCAATCACCACTCCTGGCCGGCTGACATACAAAATAATTTTCATTTTATTAATCGCCCTTTCTATCTGAACCTGGACAATCCCCGCCAGATTTAATTTTTTCATCAAATACCGCCGGATTTTAACATCCTCCAAAAGATTTTCCCGATATTGTTTTTTATCATCGGTAAACCAACGAGACTGCCAGTCTTTGGACTGGACGAGTCTAAAACCAATTGGATTAACTTTTTGTCCCATAATTATTTCTTTTT
>Ga0307379_10001180_pt1 | contig 41743 bp, 36 predicted proteins | sample UN2MG_FD_202237 | JGI IMG/M metagenome (GOLD analysis project Ga0307379, IMG submission 202237) | Soil microbial communities from Risofladan, Vaasa, Finland - UN-2 | ecosystem: Environmental > Terrestrial > Soil > Coastal area > Acid sulfate soil | place: Finland: Risofladan, Vaasa | collected...
TCTTTTTTGGGCCGCAAAGAAACATCATGATTTACTTGGCGATCCTTGGCGCTCTTTGCGTCTTGGCGGTTTTCTTACGGCCTATTTTGGACAAGAGTGATTAATTTTCTCTGCGTTCTTTGCGTCTCCGCGGTTTCATTAAACGCTGATGAAGTATGAGCCCCCATGAAAGCGCGGTCATGCCCGCGCACTCCAAGGAGCCTGGCCGCGGGATCAGTCGGGCAGGGGGATGGAGAGGCCGAGGAGGGGGGCGTGCTGCTGGGCGCCGAAGACGTCGGTGTCGCCGGGCGAGCCGGAGGGCAGAGGCCGGGCGATGGTGATCTTGAGGGCGAGGGCGGGCTCGAACCAGTGGATGCCCAGGACCTCGTCCTCCGTGACGCGGTAGAGGCCCGCGACGAGCGAGGGCGTGAAGAAGCCGCTTTTTTTCGTTCGCGCAAAGGTCCGCTCGTCCTGGAAGAACACGTCGAGGGTCAGCTCGAAGGGTCCGGAGTTCTTGCTCCGGATGATCCGCGCCACGTCCGTCAATCTCACCTTATCCATCTCAGACCTCGACCAAGGTGACGGGAAAATGTTCGAGCGGGTCCGCGACCTCGATCAGATGATACACGTTGAAGCGGAACACGGGTCCGGCCGGCACGTCCTGGGGCGCGAAGGGGAAGGCGAGGTTGCCGGCGGTGGAGAGCCGTCCGGCAAAGCCGTGGTGGAGGATGGTGGTGTGCGCGAACATGCACAGGCTGCTGGCCAGCTCCTGGGTCTGGGCCACGGCCTCGATCAGCAGCCCGGCCTCGTGGCCGGCGGCGGGCGTGGGCTCGCTCTTCCCCATGACGCCGTCGCGGCCGTAGACCCGAAAGTAAAGCTCCCACTGCTTACGCGGCACGTCCGCGAACTGCTCCTCGGCGCGGCGCACGGCCTCCGCGGTCAACTCGTCGAGGCGCGCGATGGCGCCGGGGTCGCGCACGCCGGCAATACAGATGGTGCGGTAGCCCACGCGGGCCGCGCCTTCCAATTTAATGCGGTACACGGGGTCCGCGACGTAGCGGCTGCCGGAAACGCGGACGCGGCGCGGCCCGTCCTGCTCGAAGCTCACGTTGGTGAGGTCCACCATTCCGCCGGGCCCGAACAGGCGCCAGGGCTCGGACTTTTCGTAGAGCGAGTGGGCGGCCACGGAGCGGATAGTGCAGGCGCGCTCCGGGTTGGTGGGCTCGACCAGGAAGCAGTCGCGGCGGATGGTCCCGAACAGGCAGTCGCTGCCGCTGCCGGGCTCGGCCGCGATGGCGCCGCACTCCAGAATCTTGGCCATGTGCTGACTGAGGCCCGGATCGAACCCGGCCCTGATCGGAAGCGCGGCGAACATGGCGGGGTCGTTGGCGCGGCCGGCCACGATCACCCGCGCGTCCAGGTCGAGCGCCCGGATGAACGGCTCCACCCCCATCTGGCCCACGATGCGCACGGCGCGAGCGACCTCTTCCTCAGTGAGCGCGGGCGCGGGCCCGAGCGGCGTGACCTTGCCGGCGCGGAGCTGACTCTTCACGAACTCCTTCTCGAACTCGGCCGGGATCACGGCCATGCGGAAGTGATGGCCGCGCTCCGAGGCGATGGCCTTGATGAGGAGGACGACGGCCATGAGGTGGAGGTTGCCGCCGGCGCCCCCGGCCGATCCGATGAGGAGCGGGATGCCGGCGGCGATGGCGGCGTCGAGCAGGGGCACGAGGTCGGCGCGGATGGCGCCGCCGAACTGGGCGATGCCCATGATGTCTCTTGGTTCGAGTCCCAGGAAGTACGGGCCGGGGTCGGTGCTGCCGGCGTCCACCGCGATGACGTGCGGCTTTCTCCTCATGCCCTCGCGAAGCGATTCGCGGGGAAAGCCGTACCCGAGAATCGCGGTCGGCGATAGAACGCGGATCTCTTCGTCCGTCCCTGCCCTGCCCTGGTCCATGCGCTGGATTGTAATCCCGGGGCAGGGCCGGGATCAAGTGGCCTTCTTCAGACTCGGCGCCGCTTCCTCGCTCTTGGTTCTCCTCGTGGCCAGCATGTTATCAATGCTGAACTCTCCGGCCCCGAGGCGCGCCATCATCAGGAGCCCGCCGAAGATGGCGCCGTTTTTCATGAAGTTGATCAGTTGCATCAAGTGCTGGTCCGGGGGCGCGCTCCAGAAGTTGTGGAAAATCAGGGTCGTCGGCACCAGGTAGAGCGCGAGCAGGAAAGCCATCAGGCGCGTCTTAAAACCGAAGAGCACCGCGAGCCCCCCGGCCAGCTCCAGCGCCAGCGCGGCGCCCAGGAAAAACGGAATCAGCGGCATGTGCATCGCAGCCATGTACCCGGCCGCGTTGTCCCATCCTCCGATCTTGCCATAGCCGCTCCACAGAAAGAGCGCCGCCAGGAAAATCCGGCCTGCCAGCGGCAGCAGACCCTCCGCTTTTTTAAAATAGTCATCCATGTTGAGCCTCCCTCTTTGCCGTAGGCGCTCTAGACGTGAAGCGCTTACCGGATTATTGAAGTACGGTACCAACTGGTCCATGTTAGAAATATAATCATGCGGGTAAGGAAGGCAAGGGATGAGAAGCCGGCCGCGCCGCCGCCGGGTCCATGGAATTGAATCGAGGTGTTCGGGGGGCGGGCCGGAGGCGCCCGATTCACCGCCAGTCCATGCTCAATTCCTGCTGGTCGCCGGGCATGAAATAGATGTAAAGCCGGCCTCCGGCCATGTCGGAGGAGAGGGGCCGCTCGAGGGTGAAGCTGTGGAATTTTCCGGCGTCATCGTAGAACTCCACGCTGATGTCGTGGGGCTCGGCCGGGGCGGGCGCGACGTCGGAAAAGGTGTAGTCGCGGCTGAAGATCTCGTACTCGACCTTGCCGGCGCCGTAATCGAGCTTGAACCGGGTCATGTGCTGTCCGGTTTTGTTCTCCATGACAATACGGACGCTGTCGGCCTCTTTTTTCTGGCAGGACGCCATGGCGGCCAGCGCGACCATCATCATCAGCATCCATAACATGCTATTACTCTTCATCCCGTGCTTCTCCCTGCCTGCGGTCATGGGCGGCCATAATAGCCTTTATTGGCCTGCCACCACTCCTGCCAGTCGCCGTTGTAGTCGGTCTTCCACTTGCGCTCGTTATACATGAAGGCCATGACGGACTCGCCCACGGTGCGGCAGTAGACGCGGTCGGCCTTGTAGAAGACAGGGCGGCCGTTGCTGACGAAGTCGTCGAGCGCTTTCTCACCGGGCACGGGGCGCTTGTCAATCTCGATGAGGAAGTGAATGGGCTCGGGATCGCCGACGTGGTCGAGGAGGATATCAACGGCGGCCCACTTGGTGAAATAGAGCTCGCGCAGGTCCCACCAGACCTGGCTCGCGATCTTGGCGTTCGGGTGCTTCATGTCCTTGAGATGCCGGTCCACGCGCTGGGGAATGCCGCGCTGCCAGAAGTACCACCCGGCCACGGCCGCGGCGGGCAGGAACGCGAGCCAGAAGACGATGCGAGCCGCGTTCTTGCCCCGGCTCATTGCTCCACCTCCCCGCCGCCCGCGCCGGAGTCATCACCATCCACGGAATCTCCTTCCTGAGCGTCCTCTTTTTCCGTGGTAATGGAGATGGAAAAGCTACCCAAGGCCTCGCCGCCGAAGGTTTCCAGCGACCACGCGTTGACGTTATTCATGACCTCGGGCCAGGCGCTCTCGCCGGGCGGGCTCCAGGAAAAGTTGTACTCGGTCCCGGAAAAGTTAGTACCAAAGTCCTGTCCGGTCATGAGGCAGAGGGTGGCCAGCGAGCGCTCGGCAATATCGGCGCTCTTGGGGTCCGACTTGTCGAGCAGGTTGAGCACGCCGACCAGGGACAGAGCGGCGGCCTCCGACGGATACTGGCGCAACTCCTGGGCCGCCGCCCGCTGCAGCGGGTAGACCCGCGATAGCAGTGCGGCCTCCAACACGCGCTCGCGGAAAATGGGAGAGCTGTACCAGACCCCCCAGAAAACACCGACCATGACCGTGGGGATCCCGAACGCTATGGCCAGCGCGATGATGATGATTTTTTTCTGCATGTCATGCCTCGATCTGGTCCGGTGATGGCCCGCGCTTATTCGATTTCGGAGAGGGGCAGGCCTTTTTCGGCGATGATGGTCTCCTTGCCCTGTCCGCTGATCCGGGAGCGCCCCTCATAATAAGGCTTGGCCAGCTCGACGCGCACCAGCTTATCGTCCCGGACCCAGATGGTCACCTGGTACTCCTTTTTCGAGAAGGACATGCCGTAATCCTTCTGATAGTTGAGGTCAGGCTTGGGGTCGTCGCAGGTGACGCCGAAATTCCAGCACGTTTCCTGCTTGCTCATCCCGATCTCGAGGCGGTCAAAAGCTCTCCGGGCCTGGTCCAGGTTCTTTTTTCCCTCGCGGCCGCAGGCAAAGGCGCAACACGCCATGAGCGCCGCCAAGGCGATGGCCAGCATCCGAGCGGTACGATCTTGCATGTGTTTCTCCCCGTGAAAGCTGGAAAAGCGGCCCGCGCGCGGGCCCCCCTGTTATCATTTTACTTACCTCAGCCGCCTGCAATAATCAAGGGGGAATCAACCCAACGGTTTTTGCGCCCCGGCCGGGGATTGCCGGGCTAAATATTTTCTTGACATCCGGAGCCGGGAACGGCTATAGTCTTATTGGCTTACCGGCCGGTCAAGGCAACAGTCTCCATCCGGGAAGACGGGAACTCAATATTGACGGGAGGAAGTATCATGGTTAGAAACGGGTCTTGCGGTGTGGCGCTCTGCATGATGCTCTGCCTGTTCGGCGTTGCCGGGTGCGGCGGCGACGTGAGCGATACGGGCGGGGGCGGAGGCGGGTACTGCGGCCAGATTCCGGACAATTCGGCGCGGATGATCCCGGGTCCGGGCCAGCAGGGCTACGACGCGGAGCTGGAGGCGATGATGGACCGCTACTTCGTCCAGTTCTCGGCCTTCTCCACCGCTCCCTTCGGCTGGGCCCTGGACTCGTACGTGGGCTCGATGACGGACCGCGCGGTGATCGGCCGCTTCGTGAACAATAACCCCCGCGGCCTCGGCTTCACGGCCTTCTGCCGGCAGGACCCGGAGTGCGACCCCGAGTACGCGGTGTTCCGCACGGTTGACGGGAACACGGTCTTGCAGGACGGCATGATCAAGAGCTTCGGGGAATACGGTGACCTGGGCATGTTCGGGGGCGTGGCGACGGCCGCGGACCTTTTCCGGTACGCGGTGATGAAGGATCAGGGCTACCCGTGCGCGGAGATAGTTGAGGCGCGGCAGCGGGTGATCCGGATTCTGGAGGCCAACCACATAATCCACACCATCGCGGGGGTTCCGGGCGTGATCGTGCGGGGCATCATGCTGAAGAACCTGGGCAACTTCCAGAGCCAGGTGGTGCCTCTTTTCGACGCCGAGGGCAATCCGCTGCCCACGGTGAAGCGGGGGGTTTTGCGGGAGGACCAATCGGGTCTTTACCCGGACTGGCTGTGGAACGACGAGACGAGCAAGGACCAGGTTGACGGCTACATCTTCGCCATGGGCGCGATGTGGGACGTGGTGGCTGACGACCCTTACATCCCGCAGTACCTCAAGGACTGGCTGGTGGAGGACGCGCGTAATTTCGCCCACGAGCTGATGCAGGTGGCGCCCGAGATGCACGCCGACATGCTGATGCGCGACGGGGACGGCCGGCTGACCATCTGGTGCGACCTCAACCCGAACGTGGTCGCCTTTTCCGGCTGCCCCGGCGCCGCCTCGCCGGCGCCGGTCTATTCCTTCAACGCCATCATGGGCCTGGGCATCATGCGGGTGCTCTACCACGTCACCGGCGACGAGGACATCCGGGCCTTTTATTACGACGACCTGATCGCCAAGCGGCACTGGGACGAGTTCACCAACACCTCGGCCCTGCCCATGGTTGACACCGGCTACTCCACCAACTTCTCCAACGTGAACATGGCGTTCGTGGCCTATTACAACGCCCTGCGTTACGAGTCCGACCCCGCGGTGCGGGCCCAGCTCCAGGAAAGCCTGGAGTTCAAGCTCTGGGACAACGGCGGGACCCGGCAGCCCTCCGAGCAGCACCAGTCCTTCTTCGACTTCATCTATTCGGGCCTGCGCGCCGGGGGCAACGACCCCGGCGTGGTCGCCCTCGGCATCGAGACGCTCAAGGAGTTCCCCCGGGCGCCGACCTTCAACGACCGGGTCGAGAACTGCGACGCCTCCGAGATCGCCCAGGGCTGGTGCCTGGCCGTGAACGGCGTGGAATGGATCGAGCTCGCGCCCGCCGCCTTCCGCTTCGGCGGCCATAACGACGAGCTGGTCGCCGAGCACGTGGTGCCGCGCCGCCTGCGGGGCCCATCCAACTTCGATTGGCGCTCCTGTCCCTACTCGCCCAATGACGGCGGCTACGCGCTCCAGCTGAACCACGGCGGCGAAGTGCTGGCGGCGTACTGGATGGGCCGCTATCTGCACTCGGGCGGCGCCGAGGACAGAAACGTGTCGCCGATCGCGCGCGTGCCGGTGGTCCCGGAGGCCCCGGGATCGCTCGTGGCCACCGCCATGTCCGAGCGGCAGATCAACCTGGCCTGGGAAGACCTCAGCTACAAGGAGACCGAGTACAAGATCGAGCGCCGCAAGCCGCCGTTCGGCTTCTTTTCCGTGATCGGCGCCGTGGCCGCCGACGTGACCGCCTACCAGGACGCGACGCTCGGCCCTGCCACCGCTTACGAGTACCGGATCAAGGCGGTGAACGGCGCGGGCCCGTCCGGTTATTCCAATGCCGCGCGCGCCACCACCTTCCCGGCGGCGGCGGCCCCTCCGGCCGGCGCGGCCGGACTTATCGCCGTTGCCCTGGACCACGAGCGCATCCGCCTCACCTGGTCGGACCTCTCGACCGACGAGGCCGGGTTCAAGGTGCAGCGCGACGGCGGTGCCGGCTTTGCCACGGCGGCCTCCACCCTGGCGGGAGATACGGCTTACATTGACACCGGGCTCAGCGACGGGACCACCTACCAGTACCAGGTGATCGCGTTCAACTCGGCGGGCGACGCGGCGCCCTCCAACGTGGCCGCGGCCAAGACCGACAAGCTTCCATCCATCTTCGCGGTGGACCCGGTGGAAGACGAGCCGGGCGTGAGCATTTACATCGGCCAGATCGAGATCGGGTTCGGCGACGCGGTGGCCGGGCCGGACGTCACGGTCACGGTGTCGGACGAGGTGGGGCCGGTCAGCGGGACCTGCTCCCTGGACGTGTCCGGAACCCTGCTCACCTTTGTTCCCGACCTGCCGATCCTGACCATGGACACCACTTACACGGTGTCGGTGACGGTGGGCGTGACCACCTATGTGTATTCGTTCGCCACCGAAGGGCTGTGGTGGACCGTGGACATTGACGCGGGCCTCGGCAAGACCTTCGCCATCAACCTCTTCGGGGCCAAGGTCGTGGAACCCCTGGCCCTGGCCGACCTCCTGGCCGGGCTCGGCGTGCAGCCCTACCTGCTGGTCGGCGTCATTGACACCGACGCCGGAGCGCAGGAGATGAGGTTCATCGGCGCCATCGGTGACCTCTCCGGCCCCGACCCGTCCCTCCAGAACATGACCATGCCCACCATTCTCTTCCCCGTCGCCGTTGACCTCAGCAACAACCCGCAATACGTGCTCGGGCCCTTTTTATTCTTCCTCAACATCGAAGGCATCGAGCTGGAGCTCCAGGACATGTTGCTGAGCGGAATTTTCGAGCAGAACTACAATTATTCGGGCAAGGGCGAGTTCAGCGCCGAGCTGGACATCGGGCCCCTGGCCATCCTGCTGGGGATCAACCCGGCCGGCATCTGCACCTTGATGGGCAGTTGCGTTTATTGCCCCTCCGACCCCACCCGCCAGGAGTGCGTGGACATTTACGTCACCGAAATGAGGGCCGAGGCCAAGCCTGACCCGATCGAGCCCATCGCCGCGGTCACGCCCGTGGACCTGGGCGGCGTAACCTTCCACACCGTGGAGCTGACCCTGCTCCATCCCCTGACCGGCGATCCGGAGGCCTTTGTGGACATCCACGTAACGCTCTCCGATGGAAACGGCACGGTGGACGGCGTGGGCGACGTGGTGGTCCAAACCGGCATTGACGGCAAGGTCCAGGTTACGGTCACCGACCCGGACGGAGGAAGCGATAAGCTCACCATGGTCATAGAAAGCGCCGTGAGCTACACCAAGGTCACCTCGATCATTACCGTGATCTTCTAGCCCGGCGACGCCGGAATTCTATTGCGCCGCGGGGTGGGGCCTTACTGGGCCTCCCCCGCGGCGTTTTCGCGCGCGATGTCGCGCATCACGTTATAGGCCGGCTTTTTTTCGCCCTCCGGCGTGACCATTCCCCAGTAGCCTTCCACCGACTTGACCACGTCGAGGAAATGGGAGTTGACGTAGCCCAGGCGGAACAGGGCCCAGTTGAAGAGCCTGAGGCTATGGCCGCCCTCCCACAGCGGCACGACCACGGCGAGGTTTTTCAGGTCCTGGTCCGTGATCTCGGTGTCGTTCGCGTCAGCTCCGATCATGTAGAACTTGAAGTAGCCGTCGGCGCCGGCGGCGCGGGCCGAGTCGTAGGAGCCGCGGACGAACTCGGCCTGCTTCTCCGGGGTGAAGCCGCGCGACGCGGGACCGGCCGGATAATCCGTCTCGATCACCCAAACCGGCATCCCGCCCGTGGCCTCCTTGATGAGAAGCGTGCGCCCGCCCACCACCTCCCCCCGAACCGGGTCCGCGATATAATAATTCGGATACGCGTCAAAACCGATGATCTCCATCAGGCCCTTCCACTCCCGAACCGCGTCCAGCCACGGCCGCGCGCCCATCAGGCGGGAGATGTTGTCCGGAACGTCGGTGTGGAAGTTCATGAAGGTGAGGGCTTCGGGGTCCGCGTCCTTGGCCGCCCGGTGCAGGGTGTCGAGGAGACGGGTGAGGAAGCCCCAGTCGTTCCACGCACAGTGGAGCCCGGAAAGCCACGACGGCTCGCGCCAGCCCCAGGCGGCGGTCAGGCCCGCCTGGTTGAGCTCGTTCTCGAGCTGCCAGACCTTGAGCACGATCCCGTCCGCGTCGTCCACCCCGTCGCCGTCGTAGCGCTCCACCGTGGCCCGCACCGACCAGTACATCTGGGCCAGGTAATGGTCGCGGCCGATGCGGTCGGGAAACGCGTCCTCCCCGCCGATCCTCGCGTGGAACTGCTTGTAGCCGTGACCCACGATGGGAATCGGCCGGATGCCATCGTCGAGCAGCGACCGGATGCGCCGGTCGGTCTGGGCCCAGTCGGCCCGGCGCGAAAGCTCGCGCACCTTGGACGCGTTGCCCATGACGTCGGAGAGCTTGAGACCCGGCTCGATCAGCTCGGGCGTGAGGCGGCTGAGCGGGATGGCGATCCGCTTCCAGCCCAGCCCCAGCTCCTGGAGGTACGGGACGATCTTGTCGTCGCCCTGCGAAACGCCCAGGACAAAGCCGTGAGGAACGGGCCCGGGAGCGCCCGCCGCCCCGGCCGGGCCCGATGCGAGGACCAAAAAAATTATCAGACCGGACAGGATAAAATGGCGGGCGCGAAACAACTGATTATAAGCGCGGGACATGGGCACCTCCCTTGAGCCATTGATTGCATCAGTAATTATATTCAATACCTGGCCCGGAAAGCAAAGTCGGAGCGAGGGTGAATAGAATCGCCCGGAAATTAGACGGATTTAATTAAGTTTTCTAATGATTTTTCAAGCGGTTCCGTGAAGATTTCGCTTGACCTGATAATCGTGCGATAGTACAATCAGCATTGAGGGCTCATCCATGTCGGTACCTGAAATTCCCGAGGCTCCATGATTAGCCGCCTTAACTTGATCCTCCTTCCCCTTCGATGAGGAGCGGGGAAATCTTGATGAAATGGTACCAGAACATATTTCGCAATAAGAAGGAAGAGTCTCAGGCCGAGCTCAAGGCGGTGCAGCAGAAATTTGAAAGCTTCCTTTCCCTGCTCGACAACAACAATCAAACCCTTAAGACCATCGCGGACATGGAGGAAAAGGCGCAGGGCGAGTACCTTTTCGACATCAACTACATCAATGCCTCGCTGGCCGCGGCGCGTTCGGGGGTGGAGACGGTCATCGAGTGCATGGTCCAGCTCGGCGGCGACGAGTACGCGGTGCTCAAGGAGCGGTTCCAGGAGATTGACGCCGACATCGCGCGGTCGCTCCCGGGCGGGCACGCCATTGTGCGCGACGACTTCACCGTCCCCTTTTCCGAGCTTGACCGGAAGCGGGCGCCGAGCGCTGGCGGCAAGAACGCGCAGATCGGCGAGATGAGGAAGATCGGCCTGCCCGCTCCCGACGGTTTCGCGGTCACGGCCTTTGCGTATCAGCATTTCATGGACGCGAACGACCTGCAGGCCCGGATCAGCGCCCGGCTCAAGTCCCTCGACATCAAGAGTTATGAGGAGCTGGCCCGGGCCAGCTCCGAGATCCGCGCGCTGGTGGCGTCGTCTCCGGTGCCGGACGACCTGGCCGCGGCCATCCGCTCCGGCTACACGGCCCTGTTCAAGCGCTCGGGGAACCCGCGGGTGGCCATGCGCTCGTCGGCCATCGGGGAGGACACGCTCCTGAGCTTCGCCGGGCAGTATGAGAGCTTCTTGAACGTGCAGGGCGACGAGATCGTGGAGCGCTACCGCGACGTGATCGCGAGCAAGTTCACGCCCAAGGCGATCTATTATTTCTTGAGCCACGAGCTCGCGGAGTCGGACCTGGCCATGGCGGTGGGATGCATGACCATGATTGACGCCGAGGCCTCCGGCGTGGTCTATACGCATGACCCGGCGGGCGCCGACGGCGAGTGCATGGTGGTGAACTCGATTTTCGGGCTGGGCAAGTACCTGGTGGACGGGTCGCTGACCCCCGACGTGTTCCGGGTGTACCGGCGGGGCCGCGGGATCAAGGACGCGAAGCCGGCGGCGAAGCCCCGGCGCCTGGCCGCGGGCCCGGAGCGGGGCACGGTGGACGAGGCCGTGCCGGAGGCCGACCAGAGCCGCGCCTCCCTGGACGACGAGCGGATCAAGGAGCTTGCCGGCTACGCGCTCAAGCTGGGTGAGCATTACGACTCGCCGCAGGACATCGAGTGGGCGCTCGACCGCGGCGGGAAGCTGTTCCTGCTCCAGACCCGGCCGCTCCGGGTGATCAAGGCCCAGGCGTCGCGCGGCGCCCCCGATTTCCCGCCCGACGGCGTGATCATCGCCGACGGCGTCACGGTGTGCCCGGGAGCGGGCGGAGGCCCGGTCTTCCACGCGTCCTCCACCCATGACCTCGCCCGCGTGCCCGAAGGAGCGGTGCTGGTCGCGCCCCACCCTTTCCCCGGACTGATCACGGTGATGGGAAAAATCTCGGCGCTGGTCACCGAGGTCGGCGGCGTGGCCAGCCACATGGCCACCATCGCCCGCGAGTACCGCATCCCCACCCTGGCGGGAGTGATGAACGCCAGTGCCCTGCCCGCGGGCGCGCCGGTCACGGTGTGCGCCACCGACGCGAAGATTTACCAGGGCATCAGGGAGGACGTCATCAGGGCGCGCAAGCTCGACCAAAGGGCCATGGACGATGCGCCCGTCATCGAGCTGCTCCAGGGCATCCTGAAGAAGGTGTCGCCGCTCAACCTGCTCCACCCCGCGGACGAGAGTTTCCGGCCGGAGAACTGCCGGACCTTCCATGACCTCACCCGCTTCTGCCACCAGCGGGCCATGGAGGAGATGTTCGACAAGGCCTCCAGCATCCGGCACAAGCACCGGGTCGGGCTCAGGCTCCAGACCGAGATCCCGCTCCAGGTGAACATCATCTTCATTGACAAGGACCCGGAGGAGTTCGGGGAACGACAGGTACTGGACCAGGACGAGATTGACTCGCCGCCCATGAAGCATTTCTGGGACGGGCTCCGCAAGGAAGGCTGGCCCAAGCGCGCGCCGGTGGGCGACGTGGGCGGGTTCATGGCGGTGATGGCCACCAATGTGGCCGCCGGCGGCAAGCCCGACTTCTCCGAGCAGAGCTTCGCCGTGCTCAGCAAGGAATACATGATCCTCTCTTTGCGCATGGGCTACCATTTCATGACCATCGAGGCCATGTGCACGGACGAGCCCAGCAAGAATTACATCCGGATGCAGTTCAAGGAAGGCGGCTCGTCGGTGGACCGCCGCATCCGCCGTATCCGGCTGATCACCGACGTCCTCAAGGGCGCGGGCTTCGAGAACGTGAGCAAGGGGGACTTTCTCGACACCCGCCTCTCCTACGAACGGCCCCAGGTGATCCTCGACCGGCTCTTCCTGCTCGGAAGAATGACCATCCTGACCAAGCAACTGGACATGGCCCTTTCCAACGACTCCATCGCCCAGTGGTACACGGATGACATCAGAAAAAAACTGGGGCTCAAAGACCCCGGGGGACCGCCCTCATGAGCCCCGTCAAAAACATCTTCTGGAGGGTCGCGGACTCGCTCCTCAACCTCCGCCACATGGTCCTGGTCAGCTCCGCCATCTTTTTCATCGTCATCGGCATAGCCTTTTTCCTGGTCTATCAGAATGCCAAGGTCATGCACGATCAGATCAACGCGGACTTCAACCAGCAGCAGCTCATCCTGGCCTGGCAGGCCGCGTCCCAGATTGACGCCCTGCTCCAGGACATTGTCCTGGACCTCGAACACTTGAGGCGGCTGCGCGCGCAAAAAGCGGAGGATTATCCCTTCGGCGAGGCCGCGCGCGCCAGCCTTGACCGCAACCGCATGAAGGGCCTCATCGAGATCGGGATCACGGACCCGGACGGGCGGGTGGTGGAAATATATGACGGGGCCATCGGGGAAATATTCGACGCGCGGCGGATCGAGGCCGACTGCCGGACCGATGCTTCCGGCCGGCTGGAGCTGGGGCCGCTGCGCGTGGAGCCGGCGCCGGGCGGACACAATATCGTGACCGGGATGATCTGCGCGCCCGCGGCCCAGGACAACGGGTCGCCGGGCGTGCTCTTCGCCAAGATTGACGTTTCCGGGCTGGTCTCCCAGGTCACGCGCGACATCCGCTCCGGGAAAACGGGGTACGCCTGGGTGATTGACGAGGATGGCACGTTCCTGTATCACCCGGAAAAGGAGTTCATCGGCAAGAACGCGTTCACGGCGCGCAAGGAGCGCAAGCCCTACATCAGCTTCAAGCAGATCAACGCGATCATGAAGGAGCGGATGCTGCGGGGGGAGGACGGAACCGGGATTTACGTCTCCGGGTGGCACCGGGGGATCGAGGGCGAGCTCACCAAGCTGATCGCGTTCACTCCGGTCAAGAGCCGGGCCATCGGCCCGGGCCACGCCTGGTCGGTGGCGGTGGCCGCGCCGATCTCGGAGGTCGCGGAGACGGTGCACCGGGTCTACGTGCGGCATTTCATGGCGGAGGCCGCGCTGATCCTGGGCATGTTCGTGTTCGGGCTCCTGGTCGCGCTCTACCAGCAGCGCATCTCGCAGGCGCTCAAGGAAAAGGTGAAGCGCACCGAGGCCGACCTGCACGAGACCGAGCGCATCTACCAGAGGATCGTGGAGCAGGCCACGGACCTGATCTACATCCTGGACCTGGAAATGCGCGTGGTCCTGCTCAACCAGCTCGCCATCGAGACCTTCTCCAACCTCGTGGTCACCTCCGCCATCGAAGACAAGATCTCGGACGACGCCGACCTGAGCCGGCCCGAGCTCTACATCGGCCGCCGCCTTGATGAGCTCTTCAGCGAACCCGACGTCGCCTTCATGCGCAGCCGCGTTGACCGCGTGCTGGAGAACAAAAAGAGCCTGTCCTACGAGCATTACCTCAACATCAAGGGCAAGAAAATCACGCTTTCCACCAAGCTGATCCCCATCCGCGACGACAAGGGCGAGGTCCACTACCTGCTCGGCATCTCGCGCGACGTCACCGAAAAGATGGAGGTGGACCAGCGCATCTACAACACGGAAAAGCTCGCCTCCATCGGCACCCTGGCCGCCGGCGTGGCCCACGAGATCAACAACCCGCTCGCCGTGATCCTCGGATTCACCGACCTGCTCATGGAGCGCTTCCAGGAAGGCTCGCCCGAGCTCGAGGACCTCAAGGTCATTGATTACAACGCCAACCACGCCAAGAAGGTGGTCGAGAACCTCCTGGGCTTCGCCCGCATCACCGAGGGGCTGGAGGACACCGTGGACATTCCCCACAGCCTCCAGACCGTGATGAACATCGTCAAGAACACCCTGATGACCAAGAAAATTGACATCCGCATGGAGGTCCCCGAAAGCCTGCCCTGCGTGCAGGGCGACGCCCGCGAGTTCCAGCAGGTCATCTTCAACCTCATCAACAACTCCGTCGCCGCCATGGGCGAGCAGGGAGGCGTGCTCACGATTTCCGCGCACGACGAGGACGGGTGGGTGCACGTCAGCGTGACCGACACCGGCATGGGAATTCCCGACAAGATCAAGCCCCGCATCTTCGACCCGTTCTTCACCACCAAGAAGGTGGGCGAGGGCACCGGCCTCGGACTGTCGCTCTGCTACGGCATCGTCAAGAAGTACGGGGGCCGGATGAGCTTCGTGAGCACCGCCGCCGAAGACCATCCGGACCGGCCCACCGGGACCGCGTTTACCGTGTCCATGCCGGCGCCCAAGGACCAACGACCGGGCAAGGGAGGAGAAGGATGACACAGAGTATCCTGGCCGTGGATGACGAGCTGCATATGCTCAAGCTCCTGGAACGCATCATCAAGGAAAAAACGCCGTACCAGATCCAGATCACCAACAACTCCCTCGAAGTCCCCAAAATCCTGGAGCAAAAGAAATTCGACCTCATCATCACCGACCTCAAGATGCCCGGGCTGGACGGCATGGACCTGCTGCGCTTGATCCGCGACCAGGGCCGCGAGGAGGAGGTCATCATCATCACCGCCTTCGGGTCCCTCGAGTCGGCCATCGAGGCCCTGTCGCGCGGCGTGTTCGATTACATCACCAAGCCGTTCAAGAAGGAGCAGATCATCTTCACGGTGGACCGGGTCATGCGCTACCAGCGCTCGCGGCGGGAAGTCGCGCGCCTGGCGGCCATCTTCGAGACGGAGCCGTTTCGCGCGGCCCAGGGCGTGTTCGAGCTCGAATACGCGAACAGGCTCGAAAAGCGGCACGACGGGAACCAAAAGGAAATGGCGGAGAAGTCGGGACTGTCTCCGGAGCGGATCGCGGAAATCCTGAACCGGGGCGGTCGGGAAGTATGAATTCAAAAAAGGAGTAGGATGCCATGAATGTATATTTGCCGATCGCGGACATGAGCATCAACATCTTCCTGGTCGTCGGGATCGGCGGCCTGGTGGGGTTCTTGTCCGGGCTGTTCGGGGTGGGCGGCGGTTTTCTGCTCACGCCGCTGATGATGATGATCGGGATCCAGCCGGCGGTGGCCGCGGCCTCGGACTCGAACCAGATCGTGGCCAGCGCCTCCAGCGGCGCCTTCGGCCACTGGCGCCTGGGCAACGTTGACCTCAAGATGGGGATCATCATCCTGCTCGGCGGCGTCTCCGGAGGGACCGTCGGCGTCCAACTGGTCAAGTACCTGCGGGCCGTGGGCAACTTCGAGTTCTACATGAAGCTGCTCTACGTGCTCATGCTCGGACTTGTCGGCGGCGCCATGTTCGTCGAGAGCCTCAAGGTCGTCCTGAAGTCGCGCGGGACCGCGGCCACGGCCGCGCCGGGCGGGGGAGAGATGACCAAGCCCAAGGAGGGGATTCTCTCGCGCCTGCCTCTCCAGATGAACTTCGATAAGTCCGGCATCCGCACCTCCCTCATCTTCCCCTTCCTCATCGGCTTCGCGGTGGGGGTGCTCGCCGCCATGCTCGGGGTCGGCGGCGGCTTCATCATGGTGCCGTCCATGATCTACATCATCGGCATGCCCACCATCTCCGCCATCGGCACCGACCTCTTCCAGATCGTCATCACCTCCGCCAACGTCACCTTCATGCAGGCCTGGCAGAACCACACCGTTGACATCGTGCTCGCGCTCTGCCTCCTCATCGGCTCCACCCTCGGAGCGCAAATCGGGGTGCGGGCCAGCAAGTTCTTCCGCGGCGAGCAGATCCGGGTGCTGCTCTCCGTCATCGTCCTCATCATGATGGTGAAACTGCTGCTCGACCTGGTGCTCACGCCGGCTGACCTGATCAGCTTCGCCAAGGGCGGGGGAGGACACTGATGGAAACCAGGGCCAAAAAGAAACGGGGCAGGGCCAGGGCCGGATCGCTCATCCTGCTGCTGGCGCTGCTCGGGACCGCCGTCATGGTGCGGGCCCAGGCCGGTTATGAAGTCAACCTGGAACCGAAAAACGCGGCCGACGTTCCCGCCGCTACGCCGGCGCACGTCCCGGACGGCTGCGTCACCGACAGCTCCAAGGCCGAGATCTCGGTGGGCCTCACCTACCACGGCGACATCATCGAGTTCTTCGGCACCACCGGCGACACCGGCGCGGACGCGGTGGTGGTGATCCTGCGCAGCCCGGTGGAAAAGGTGAAGCTCAACCAGAAGGGCCGGGTGGGGCCGGTCTGGATGAGCGTGAAGCAGCACGAGGTCGAGAACGTGCCGTTCATGTACAAGATCCACGCCTCCCGGCCGCTGGCTGAAATCATGAGCGCGGAAAAGGCCAAGGAGCTGGGCATCGGCTTCGACTCCATCCGGTCCCACCTGAAAATCCACACCATCAAGGGCCTGCCGGACCCCGCCGACGAGGAGCTGATTTTCAACGGCCTCGTCAAGCTCAAGAAAAAGCAGAACCTCTACAAGGTGGACGACCAGGAGCGCATCAGCATCAAGGGCCGGAAGCTGTTCAAGCATTATTTCACTTTCCCGGCGGCGGCCAAGGAGGGCGACTACATCGTTGACACTTTCCTGTTCCGGGAGGGCCAACTGGCGGGCCAGTCCTCCGACACGATCAACGTCAGCAAGGTCGGGCTGGAAGCCAAGATCGTGCGCTGGGCCAACCATTACCCCAAGGCCTACGGGATCGTCGCGGTGCTGATCGCCCTGTCCACGGGCCTTTTGGTGGGCAACATCTTCAAGGGAGGAGCGCATTAATGGCCGACAAGAAAAAACGGATCATGGTGGCCAGCGACGGCAGCAAGGCCGGGACCCAGGCCGTCCGGTACGCCGCGGCCCTGGCCAAGCGCAGGGGCACCGAGCTGGTCATCCTCCACGCGGTGAGCTATAAAAAGGTCGGCTACTGGGCCTTTATTGACTCGCACTTCAAGAAGGAAATGTTCGCGGCGGGCCAGAAGATATTGGAGGAAGCCGAGGGCGTGGCGCGGCAGTACGGGGGCACGGTGGTCAAGCTGCTGCGCGAGTCGGAGAAGCTTCCCCACGTGGCGATCGTGGACGTGCTGGAGGAGCTTAGGGACATCTGGGTGCTGGTGCTCGGCGACAAGGGCCAGACCTTCGAGGACCGGCACGCCATGGGCTCGACCACGCAGAGCGTGCTGGCCGAGCTCTCAAGGCGCGAGGTCCCGGTCCCGCTCCTGGTGGTCCCGTTCGTCGCGGACGTGGAGGCCACGATCTGAAGGGAGCCGGCGATTTCCAGCACCGTCGCTCATATCGCCGAGCGGCCCCCAGGAATCATGAAAATATTTTCAGACAGGATTAACAGGATTTAGAGGATGAAAAAACAAGAAGCGTATTCTGAAAATCCTGTAAATCCTGTTAATCCTGTCTTGAAATTCTCTGAGCATGAAAGGAGAAGGATAAATGGAACAGATTAAACGGGCCGGTGACGTGATGATCCCGCTCGACAGCTACCCGCACATCCCCTACTGGTTCACCCTCCGCCAGGCGGTGGTCGAGATGGAGAAGCACGAGCTCGAGGTCGGCGGCCGCCGGTCCCTGCCCCGAGTGGTGCTCGTCTTCGACGAGAAATACCAGCTCATGGGCATGGTCCGCCGCCGCGACATCCTGCGCGGCCTCGAACCCAAGAACCTGGTGGGCAAGCCCCTCGAATACCGGAAGAAGCTCTTCGACGTGAAGATTGACCCCAACCTCTCCGAGATCTCCTACGACAAGATGCTCCGGGGCATCCAGGAGCAGGCCGAGCGGCCGGTCAACGAGGTGATGCAGGAGATCAAGGCCACGGTGGATTACGAGGACCACATCGGCAAGGCCATCTACGAGATGGTGAGCAACAACGTGAGCCTGCTGCCCGTGCTCAAGGCCGGCAAGGTGGCCGGAGTGGTGCGGTCCGTGGACCTGCTCCACGAGATCGCGCAGTTACTGCTGTAGGCGTCATCGGATCGCGACCCGTTGAAAGGCTGGTAGTAAAATGACGAGCAAGGGAAGTGAAGACAAAACGGCGCGCGGCGGACTGCCGCCCATGCCGGAAACCGTGCTCCTGGCCAGGCCCGCGATAAAAATTGACTGGAAGAGGATCGCGTTCATGTTTCTGGGCATCGCCCTCTTCCTCGCTATCTACTTCGCCCCCGGCTTCTCCGACGCCATTGACCCGGGCGGAAAACATTTTCCCCTCTCCCCGCAGGGCAAGGCCTCGCTGGCCCTCTTCGCCCTGGCCGGGACCTGGTGGGTCTTCGAGGTCGTGCCCATCGGCGTGACCAGCATCCTGATCGGAGTGGTCCAGGCCCTGTTCCTGATCCGCAAGCCGGCGGACGCCTTCAAGGACTTCATGGACCCGTCGGTGTGGTTCATCCTGGGCTCGCTGGTCATCGGCATGGTCTTCACCAAGACCGGGCTCACCAAGCGCATGGCCTACAAGATGCTCGCCATCGTCGGCGAGAAGACCAGCATGATCCTGCTCGGCTGCTTCATCATGACCGTGATCCTCACCCACATCATGGCGCACACCGCGGTGGCCGCCACCGTGTTCCCCCTCTTCATGGCCATCAACTCGCTCTACGAGGAGAGCGAGAAGCCCACGCGCTTCGGCAAGAACCTGTTCATGGGCATGGCCTTCGTGGCCGGCGCCGGCAGCATCATCACCCTGCTCGGCGCGGCCCGAGGCGCCGTGGCCATCGGCTTCTTCAATCAGATGGCGGACAAGGAAATCGGCTTCTTCGAGTTGACCTATTACATGTTCCCGGTGGGCTGGCTCATGATGTTCCTGATCTGGGGACTGATGATGCTCTTTTACCCGCCGGAGAAAAAGACCATCCCGGGACTGCGCGAGCGGGTCAAGGTCCTGTATTCCCGGCTGGGGCCGCTGAGCAAAAACGAGATCCTGGTCCTGGTCATCGTCTTCTCCGCCATCGCCATCCTGGCTTTAAAGTCCCTCTTCCCCAGGGTCGAGCTCTTCAAAAACCTCGACAAGAGCGGGATCATCCTGGCCGCCACCGTGATCTTCTTCGCCCTGAAAATCCTGAAGCTGGAGGACCTGGAGGAGCTGCCGCTGAACATCATCCTGCTCTTCGGCGGCGCCATGAGCATCGGCTTCTGCCTGTGGCAAACCGGCGCCGCCGAATGGATGGCCGTCAAGTTCATCGTCATGTTCCAGACCGCGCCCTGGTTCGTCTTCGTCCTCGCCATCACCTTCTTCGTCATGCTGCTCACCAACTTCATCATGAACGTGGCCGCCATCGCCATCACCCTGCCGGTGGCCCTGGTCCTGGCCAAGTACCTGGGCGTGGCCCAGGAGGTCATCTTCTTCTCATCCCTGGTCGCGGCCGGCATGCCCTTCCTGCTCCTGGTCGGCGCCGCGCCCAACGCCATCGCCTACGGCTCCGGACAGTTCACCTCCGGCGAGTTCTTCAAGGCCGGAATCATCCCCAGCATCCTGCTGATGGTGGTGGTCGCGCTCTTTATCTGGATCGTCTGGCCGTTGATGGGAATGCCCGTGACCGCGCCGCTCGCGCCCTAGGGTCGTGATGGAAAAATAAAAGCTGGTGGGACCGCGGAAACGCGGAGAGCGCGGATCAGGAACAATTAATATTTAAAAAGTGTCCGGGGATGTTGCCGCCCTCGGCACTGAAATATTATTTCTTTTTACACTCTTGTCCAAAATAGGCCGTAAGAAAACCGCCAAGACGCCAAGAGCGCCAAGGATCGCCAAGTAAATAATGATGTTTCTTTGCGGCCCAGCAAAGAATAGCTCCGCAGCGTTGGCTCCAACCGGCTTGGCGAACCGGCCGACGGGAGCGCCAAGCAAGAAACATTCGCACTCAAGCCCTCTTAAAATCGTGTTAAAAAATAATCCTTGGCGCTCTTGGCGTCTTGGCGGTTCTCCGGTCCGTTTATTTTGGACAGCACTGTTCTTTTTACCAATACCCTCTGCGTTCTCCGCGTCTCCGCGGTTTAACTCCCGGGATCACTTTTCCCCGCCCGCCCTTTCCGCGTATGAGCGCATCTGCTCGGCGAAGGTCGGGCGCTCTTCCTTGTAGAAGAGCCCCAGGAACAGCTCCCGGTCCAGCGCGCGCTCCATGGCCATGTTGAGGTCGGTGAAATCGTGGCGCTTGGGCAGGGGCATGATGAGCTCGTTCAGGCGCTGGTAGGTGTAGTTGACCTTGTCAAAGGTTACGCACGGGCTCATGATGTGGACGAAGCTGAAGCCCTTGTGGAGGAAGGCCTCGCGGAAGAGGACCTGCATGTCCCGGGGCCGCCCGGCGTAGCCGCGGGCGACGAATGACGCTCCGGCGCCGAGCACGAAGCGGACGGGGTCAAGGGGGACATCGGGGTTGCCGAAGGGGTGGGAGTTGGTCTGCTGCCGGGTGGGGGTGGTGGGCGAGGTCTGGCCCTTGGTCAGCCCGTAGATGTTGTTGTCGAAGAGGACGCAGACGATGTCGGTGTTGCGGCGGCAGGCGTGGGGCAGGTGGCCGATGCCGATGCCCATGCAGTCGCCGTCGCCGGTGAGCGCGGCCACGTTGAGCTCCGGCCGCGCGATCTTGGCCCCGGTGGCCACCGGCAGCGCGCGGCCGTGCAGCGCGTGGATGCCGTAGCCATTGATGAAGAAGGGGTAGCGGCCGGTGCAGCCGATGCCCGAGACCACCACCAGCTCGTGGGACTTGATCCCCAGCTCCCGGATCGCCTCGGTCAGCGCGTGCTCGATCCCGAAGAAGCCGCAGCCCGGACACCAGGTCGGCAGGCGCGACGACCGGTAAGAGAGCATCCCGCTGCCCCGCACCCGCGAGATTTCCTCGTCCAGGTAAAACACTTCCGGCTTGGCCGCTGTCTCGTTCATTTTCCATCCCCTGAAATGTTCTCGATCTCCTCCAGCACGTCCTGGTAGCTGAGCGGGCGAGTGTTCACGCGGCACAGCCGCCGCATGGGCGCGCTGACGTGCATGGAGAGCCAGTTCGCGAACTGGCCGCCGTAGTTGAGCTCCGGCACCAGGAGCGTCTCGCAGTCCGCGCAAAAGGCCTTGAGGTCCTCGACGTGGAGCGGGTTCAGGACCACCTGCTTGAGCGCGGCGACCTTGTGGCCTTTTTCACAGGCGCGCTCGACCGCCTCCACCACCGCGCCCATGGTCGAGCCCCAGCTCAATACGCCGAGGCTGGCCTTGCCGTTGCACCCGAATCGCTCCGGCCGGGGCACGTCGTTTTCAAGGGCCGTCCGCATCTTGCGGTGACGCTTCTCCGTCATCATGGTGTGGGTTTTCGCGTCATACGCCGGCGTTCCCTCCTCGTCCTGTTCCAGGCCGGAGACCACGAACTCGCCGCCGACCGTTCCCGGAATGGTCCGGGGCGACACGCCGTCGTCGGTTACCAGCTGGCGGCGGTAATCCTTCATCTGCTCCGCGGTCGGGACCTTGTTGGCCGCGAGCTTTTTCGGGTCTATCTTGGCGAGGATGACGTTGGTTTTGCAGGTGGCCAGGAACAGGTCGGAGAGCACGATCACCGGGACCTGGTATTTCTCGGCCAGGTAAAAGGCCTCGGCCACCCAGTAGTGGCACTCGGCCACGCTGGTCGGCGCCACCACGATGCGCGGCGCGTCGCCGTTGGTCCCGAACATGGCCATCATCAGGTCGGACTGCTCGGTCTTGGTGGGCAGCCCGGTGGCGGGCCCGCCGCGCTGGCCGTCCAGGATCACCACCGAGTTTTCCGCCATCACGTTGTAGCCGATGAACTCGGACATGAGGCACAGGCCGGGGCCGGAGGTCGCGGTCATGGCGCGCTTTCCCATGAAGGCCGCGCCGGTGACCATGCCGATGGCCGAGATCTCGTCCTCCGTCTGCACCACGGTTCCTCCCTCCCGGGGCAGGCGCGCGGACAGTATCTCCATGATCTTGGTGGCGGGGGTGATGGGGTAGCCGGCGTAGAAGCGGCACTTGGCGTCGAGCGCTCCCTGCGCCGCGGCCTCGTTCCCGGAGAGGAGGGCATAGCCCTTCTGCTCCGGCTTCTTGTCCAGGGCCAGGCTCAACGGATCAATCTTGAGCAGGTTCTCGCGGACGTAATCCACTCCCGCCTTGAAGGCCGCCGCCACCTGCTCGGCCACGCCGGCCTTCTTCTTGAACTTGGAAGTGAGCCGCTCCAGGAAGCCGTCCACGTCCATGTCGAAGAGTCCGGCCAGCGCGCCCAGCGCCACGATGTTGCGCGAGCGCCAGCCATGGGTCGAGCGCTGCGACAGCTCGCCCATGGGCACGCCGTAAAGATAGTTGCCCGGCTTCAGGTGCCCGGCCACGCACTCCCCCTCCCCCACCTCCTTGAGCGGCCAGGAATCAAAGAGCACCACGGCGCGCTCCTTCAGTGACGGCGCCTGCTCGATGGAGTAGGGGTCGTTCAAGCTCACCAGGACGTCCACGCCCCGGCCCACGCTGTACAGCGGCGCGTCGCTCACCCGGGTGTGGGCCACGCACTTGCCGAAGCCGCGGATCTCGGCGGGGTACACGTCAAAGCTCAGGGTGTGGTAGCCAAGGTGGGAGAGCGTCATGGCGAGGATGTCGCCCGCGGCCAGGGTCCCGTCGCCCGAGCTCCCGCAGATTTCAATGGTCAGGTCAATTTTTCTCATCCAGGGAAAACCCCTTCCATCCGTAGGTGGTGAACTCCTCGCCGGAGATGCGGAACTTTCCCGGCTCGCACAGCGGGGCGTTTTCAAGGGCCCCCATCATGTTGCGGGCCGCGAGCTCGCCCTGGACCAGGGCGTTAACGTAGCCGGTGGAGCAGCGGTAGTCATTGAGCTCGGGGTGATAGATCTGGGCGCAGCCGCCGGCGGCCCAGACCTGGCCGGCGCTGGTTTCGAGGCGCTCGTTGACCAGCACTCCCTCCTGCATGTCAATGCCGGAGTCGGCCAGGAACTCGAGGCTGGGCACCATGCCCGAGCAGAGGATGGCCTCGTCGGTGGCGATGCGGGCCCCGCCCCGCGTCTTGACCAGGAGGCCGCCGTTCTGTTTCTGCACGTCGGTGACAAAATCGTCCTTGAGCACCTGCACGCCCTTCTTGCTGAGCGCCTCGGCCATGCGGTCCTTTTGCTTGTCGTCGAACTCGAAGGGCCAGAACCGGTACTCGTCCATGACCAGGGTGACCTTCTTGCCGGCGGGCAGCAGCGCGGAGATGAGCTGGAGTCCGATGCTGTCGCCGCCGAGCAGGGTCACGTGCTCGATCCGGTCCATCCTGGCCTTGAGCATGATCGCGTCCCTTCCGGAGGAAAACTTGTTGATGAATTTATCGAAGGGGGAGAGGTACTCGGGGAGGCGGTGGCGCTCGCCGGAACAGATGAGGAGCTTGTCGTAGGTGATGCGCTCGCGGTGGGCCAGCAGGATGGACTTGTCGGAGGGCCGGACCTGGACCACGGGCTGGGCCAGGCGGAGCTGGACCTTCCGGTCCTCGTACCATTTCGGGTCATGTACGATCAGGGAATCGAACGATTCCTCCGTGGCCGCGAAATCGGCGAGGCGGTGGCGGTACACGTAATGGGTCGGGTCCGCGGAGATCAGCGTGACGCGGGCCTGCGCATCGCCCTGGCGCAGGGTCTCCGCCGCCACGTTGCCGGCGGTGCCGCCGCCGATGATGACGTAATGCTCCATGCTCACCTCCTCGGCCGCTCGGCCACCGGCTGTTCGATCAGCTCGACCTTCACCACGTCAATGCACTGCACCGGGCAGATTTTCAGGCACGCGCCGCAGCGGATGCACTCCTTGTTGTCAATGGCGATGGCCGCGACCTCGCGCCAGTCCTCAGTGGCCTCGATGCCGGCGTAGCTGCCGTCCTCCTTGAACTTCACGCCCCGCGCCAGCTTGATGCAGTCCTTGGGCGCAACGTCAATGCACCAGCGGCAGTAAATGCAGCGGCCGACGTCTATCTCGAACTTCAGGTAGCACAGGTAGCAGCGCTTCGATTCCTCCCTGGCCGGCGCCGAGTCATAGCCCTGCTCGACCTCGCCAAAACCGTCGCCCTGGCCGCGCTCCGCCGGCTTCAAGGTGGGCGCCTCCTGGCGGGCGATGAAGTCCCAGCTCCGCTCGCGCAGGATCCCGGCCTTCTCGTGCCGGGTCACCAGCTTCTTGCGCTGCCTGCCCATCATGTACTCATCGGCCTTCCACGCGGTGCGCCGGCCGGAGGCGATGGCCTTGATGATGGTGGCCGCGCCGGTCATGAAGTCGCCGGCCAGGAACAGGCCCGGCCTGCTGGTCATGAAAGTCTTGGGGTCGGCCGTGGGCCGGCCGCGCTCGCTCTTGTTGACGCCCGCGCCGATGAACTCCGCGTCCGGCTGCTGGCCGATGGCGAGAATCACCGCGCCGGCCGGCTCCTCGAAATCCGAGCCCTCGATGGGGATGCCGTCGCGCTCGCCGTTCGGCAAAAAGCCGCCCAGGCGGTTCCTTTTGAACCGCACGCCCTCGACCCTGTCCTTACCGAGCACGGCCTGGATGCTGACCAGGCCGCGGACCTCGCCCCGCTCCAGCTTCACCTCGAACAGCTCATGCTTCTCGACCTGCAAAAAGTCCTCGGTGCCCAGCACGTTGATGATGGCGCGGCGGGCGCCAAGCCGCATGGCCGTGCGCGCGCAGTCCATGGCGGTGTAGCCGCCGCCGATGACGTGGACCACGTCGCCGACCGCGATCTTCTCGCCGGCGTTCACGCGCATCATGAATTCGAGGCCGGTGTACACGCCGGGGAGGCCGGCGCCGGGCATCTTGATCCGGTTCGGCTTCAAGGTCCCCGCCGCCAGGATCACGGCGTCGTGCTGCTTCATCAGGTCCTCGATGTCCACGTCCTTGCCCACGCGCGTGTTGCAATGCAGGTCCACGCCCAGGCGGAGCAGGTTGCCAATCTCGGTGGCCAGCACGTCGCGCGGCAGCCGGAAAGCCGGGATGCCGTAGCGCAGCATCCCGCCCGGCTCGGCGAGCGACTCGAACATCACGACCTTGTGCCCCAGGATGGCCAGGTCGTGGGCCGCGCCGAGCCCGGCCGGGCCGGAGCCGACCACCGCCACCGACTTGCCGGACGGACCGAACATCTCCTCGGTGATGCGGTGCCCGAGCGGCTTTAAGTCCGCGGCCGAGCGCTTGAGCCGGCAGATGGCCACCGGCTCGCCGTTGCCCTCCCAGCCGTGGCGGCAGGCCGGCTCGCACGGCCGCGAGCAGATGCGGCCGAGCACCCCGGGCAGCAGGTTCACGAAGCGGTTCAGCTCATAGCTCCGGCCGTAGCGCTCCTCGAAAATGGTGCGGATGTAGCCGGGCACGTTGGTGAGCGCGGGGCAGGCGGCCTGGCACGGGATGTTCTCGGCGATCCATCCCAGGTCGCGGGGGTCGGTGGAAAAGTACACGTCCTGCTCCACCTGGCGCGCCCGGATGGTCGCCTGGAAATCCTCGGACTCGGAGGGAAGGTAGAGGCGTTTTTCCTTGGTCATGTTCTTTCCTCAATCTGCGATGAGATCTTTCTGTTCACGCAAAGGCGCAAAGAACGCAAAGAAGAATCTTTTTTTTTAATCTTCGCGTGCTTTGGGCCTTTGCGCGAAACAAACTCTTTCTGATATTTCGATTATCTCCGGATGTTGATGAGGATCTTGATCACGGTCTCGCCGAGGTGCACCACATCGCCGTGGCGGATTTTGACGGCGCTGATGTAGTGGTCGTTGAGGCGGGTCCCGTTGGCGGAGGCCAGGTCCTTGATGGTCATCTTGTCCTTGTTGTGGACCTCGACCTGGCAGTGGCGCTTGGAGACCGAGGGGTCGGTGAGACGCACGTCGGCCCCGAAGCCCCGGCCGATCACGGTGGACTTGTGGTCGAGCTTGAACACCTTGCCCTGGTCCGGGCCGTGCGTTACGTCCAGGACCACCTGCAGGTTCGGAGGAATCTCCGGGTTGGGCAGGGCCCCGGTAACGATCGTGGACTCGTCCATGCCGACCCGCGACTCGCTCGTGTCCTCCGCCGCGGGCTCGGCGAACGCCCCGTACTTGTCCTCCACCACCGAGAGCAGAAGCGTCGTGTCCCCGAGCTGAATCTCGTCAAGGTTGCCAAGCGGAGCGCTCTCCACCCGCTCGCCGTTAAGATGGGTCCCGTTCGTCGAGTTGTTGTCCGTGAGAAAAAGCTTGGACCCCACAAACTCAATCACCGCGTGCACGCTGCTCACCGTCGGATCGTTGAGCACCACGTCCGCCGCCTTGCGCCCCAGTGTCGTGCGCGTGCTTTTGATCCCATACTTTAAGCCCTGGTCCGGGCCCTCAATCACCTCCAGCGTGATGTAAAGCCCCTCCGGCAGGCTCCCGGCGTCCGCGCCCGTCTTCAGGCTCCCGGAAACCGTATCATCGCGGTCCGTCATGTCCCCCTCCACGAAGAATGAGCATAAGGTTTAACGCCAAGACGCCAAGATCGCGGAGAAGATTCAAGATATATAAGTTCATCTTCATTTGTCCCGGTAAACCTCGCGCCGATGCCCGGCGCGGACGATGATAACTATCAATTCCTGGTCACGGACCTGGTAAAGAACCCGTTAATTTCCCGAGCGCAAGCGGTATATGTTTTGCGGCCCATGCAGCTTGCGTGAGCCCGGAGGCCGGGGGTCTTCTTGGAGGCTTGCTATCTTCTGCAGGATGCGCGAACGGTCCGCGGGATTGATCTTTGCCAAGTCGCGGTCCGCAGCCGGCTTGAATAGCACTTCATAGGGCATGGTTCCAGTCTTATAAAAAATTACAGTAATATCAAGCCGCGTGGAAAAGCGGAAAAAGCATTGTCATGCCCCATACTTCTTTTTGATCTCCTCAAGCGGAATCAACTCTCCCTCTTCCCGCAAGCCTTCCAGCGCGGCGCGCAGGTCATGCAGGTCTTCCACCTCCTCCAGCAAAGCCGCATCCTGCATCGAAATGAGCATGGCAACCTCGCGGCCGTGGTCCTCAAGAATGATGCGGTCCCCCTCCCGCGCCACCTTCTCCAGGGCACTGGCCATCTCTTCAGGCAAAGATTGCGCCGGTATCCGCGTCATATTGAAAAACCTCCGCTTATCCCATCTTCTTTCATATCATAGCTTGGCCGCCAAATGGATGCAACGAGGCAAGCCGCTACGCGGCCGGAGCCTTTATAATATTACATAGCTCAGCGCCACCGCCACGGCCAGGACCGCCGCCAGGACGTACATGAAGGCGTGCACCTGTCGCGCCCGGCCGGAGGCCGCCATGAGCAGCGGCCACGAAATGAAACCGGCCACCAGCCCCCGCGAGATGCTGAACGTGAGCGGCATCAGCATCATGGTCAAAAACGCCGGCACCGCCTCCGCGTAATCCCGCCACGGGATCTTGGCGATTCCCGCCATCATCATGCACCCCACGATGATCAGCGCCGGCGCCGTCACCATGCCCACCGACAAAATATTGGCCAGCGGCGCGAAAAACATCGCCGCCAGGAACAACAGCGCCGTGACCACGCTCGCCAGCCCCGTGCGCGCCCCCGCGGCAACCCCCGCCGCGCTCTCGATGTAGCACGTCACCGTGCTGGTGCCGAAGAGCGACCCCGCGATCGTGCCGCAAGCGTCCGCCGCCAGGGCCTGCGTCGCCCGCGGCAGCTTCCCGTCCTTGATGAAGCCCGCCTGCTCCGACACCCCGATCAACGTCCCCACCGTGTCGAACAGCGCGAAAAACAAGAGCGCCAGCGCCAGGAAGAACCACTGCCAATGCGAGAACGCGCCGACCACGTCCAGCTTGAACGCCACCGCCGCCATTGACGGCGGCCGCGCCACGATACTCCCGGCCCCCAGCTTGATCCAACCCGCAATCAGTCCGGCGGTGATCGCCGCAACCGCGCCCATGCCGAACGCGCCCCAGATTTTTTTCCAGTGCAAGCCAAGCCCCGTGCCGAAAAAGATCAGCACCAGCACCAGCGCCTGCCACTGGAACGGCCGCAGCGTGGGCAATGCCATGTTGTCCGCCGGCCGGATCTCGCCAAAAAGCAGACCCAGCGCCCCCGCCGCCAGGATGCCCCATAAAATCGCGCCGCGCACCCCCGCCACCAGCATCACCGCCGTGGCCGCGATGCTGGCCAGGCTGATCAGCACCGCCGGGCTGGAAAGGTCGCCGAGCTCGACCAGGGTGGCCGGGCTGCCCCGCACCAGGCCCGCGTGCTGCAGACCTATGAACGCGATGAACAATCCGATCCCCGCCGCGATCGAATGCTTGAGCGTGTCCGGGACCGCGTTGATCAGCATCTCCCGGATGCGGAAAAAAGTGAGCAGCAGAAAAATCACGCCCGCGACAAAAACCATGCCCAGCGCCGTCTGCCACGGCACCCCGAACCCCTTCACAATCTCAAAACTGAAAAAAGCGTTCAGGCCCATCCCCGGCGCCAGCGCGATCGGATACCGCGCCACCAGGGCCATCACCAGCGTCGCCACCGCCGAGCCCAGGCACGTCGCCATCATCACCCCGTTGAAGTCCATGCCCGCGCCGATCTCGTGGTTCGACAAAATGATCGGGTTCACGAAAATGATGTAAGCCATGGTCATGAACGTGGTCACCCCGCCCATCACCTCGGTGCGCAAATCCGCGCCATGCTTCTCGAACTCGAAGTATCCTTTGATCCGGTCAATCATGGGATTACTCCTTTTAGGGCAATCGAAGGCCGCCTCCGGTCGAGCTCCCTACGCGTTCCGGGAGAAGCCGCGGCTGTTTTTTAGCCGCGGATGAACGCGGATTAAATAAGAGGTTAATCTTATCCGCGTTCATCCGCGGCAAAACTCTGTCTTCCCTCAATGGCCGATATAAGATTTAAACACACAGCCCCGAACGGAGTCAAAGCAGGCAAAGATTAGCGAGGCTTGACCTTTGATTTTTTTCTTTACATAATCAGAGTGCTTAAGGAAACGGTCCCGCTATGGATTTAAAAGAAGCATACCGGATTTTCGCCGCCCGGGTGGCGGGCCGGCTCACGTTTCGGATGATTGCCATCCTGGTGAGCTCGTTCGTGGTGATGGGGCTTGTGGTTTTCGCGCTCATCTTTCGTTTCACCAGCAAATTCGAGAGTTCGGAAAAGGCGGCGCTCGTCGCGAAGGGCGAGCTGCTCACTTCATCGCTGGCGGAGAAGGGCCGGCTCGGGGTCATGGTGGGCCAGCAGAAGATGCTGGAGAGCGCGGCGGACGCGGCCAAGGACGACCCCGGCATCGTTTACATCCTGTTTTACAACCAGAAGGGAGAAAAAATATTTTCATACTTTGTGCAGGGACTCAACGAAATGGATTTTACCTTCCCGGCCCTGCCGCGCGCGAGCAAGGTCGCGGCCAAGGAAGAGGTGTCCATTAGCGACGCTTATGTGATGGACGTGGCCCGGCCGATCGGCACGAAAACCTCGGGTGTGGCCGATTCCTCGACCGTGGAAGCCGAAGCCGGCGAGGTCCCCGCGGCTCCGCAGACCGTGGGCTGGGCCCGAGTCGGAATTTCCAGCCAGCACATCCACGACTTAAGCAGCTCCATCCTCGACATCGGCTACCTGGTGATGGCGCTCCTGGTCATCATCGGCGCCATCATTACCGGCTTCCTCCGCCAAATGATCATCAAGCCCATCCTGATCATGGCCGACGCCGCGAAAAATTTCGGAGCGGGAGAGCTGCACACCAAGATCGAGATCAATACCAATGACGAGGTCGGAGTGCTGGCCCGTGCCTTTAATGAGATGGCCGGAAACATCGAGAACCAGATGGAACGCACCAAGATGATCGTGGAGAGCCTCTCCTCCACTATAGACCTCATCTCCAAGACCACCACCGACATGTACACCATCAGCGCCCAGCAGTCCTCCGGCGCCACCGAACAGGCCGCGTCCGTGTTCGAGGCCTCGTCAACCAGCAAGGAAATCGCGGCCTCCGCCACCCGCATCGCCGACACCGCCGAAGAAGTGTCTTCTTACGCCCGCCAGACCTCCTCGGCCTCCGACCAGGGCAAGGTCGAGCTGGCCGACGCCATCTTCCAGGTCAAGGACATGTCCGAAAAGAGCGAGGAGCTGGCCAAACGCATGGTTGAACTCGGGGCCAAGAGCCAGAAGATCAGCGGCATCATCGAGATCATCAACGAAATCAGCGAGCAGACCAACCTCCTGGCGCTCAACGCCGCGATCGAGGCCGCGGGCGCCGGCGAAGCCGGTAAAAGATTTTCCGTGGTCGCCCAGGAAATCCGCAGGCTCGCCGGCCGCACCCTGGAATCCACGCAAACCGTGCGCCAGATCATCGAGGAAATCCAATCCGCCACCAACACCGCCGTCATGGTCACCGAGCAAAGCTCGAAAAGCTCGCTGGAGGCGCAGGTTATCATTGACCGCATGAACCAGAGCTTCCAGAACATCCTCGACATGGTTGAACAAACGCTGAAAGCGTCCACCGAAATCACGCTGTCCACCCGCCAGCAGACCACCGCCTGCGAGCAGATGGTCTCAACCATCATGGAAGTCTCCGAGGTCGCATCAGAAGTCGAGAAAGGCGCCAAGGAAACCGAGAAGGCCATGCAAACCCTGCGCGAGCTCTCCGAGGAGCTCAAGAACATTTCTAGAAGCGGACTTGCCCAGAACTCCTCACGCGCCACCTAAATAGTAGACAGTAGCCCGTGGACAGTAGCCAGGAAAAAGATCGTGCCGATTGCCCGGCTTCTGGCTGCCGGCTACTTGACTACTTTCCCAATTTGCCCTCGCGGGCGACCGCCCGCGACCGCGTAAAAACCGGCGCTGCCGTGCGCGACGATCCCGTAGCCGCGCCCGCTTTTGCGCTGAAGCTAACGATTCATCAACCATGATTCTGATTTTCACGCAGGTTAGAACATCGCTCGACGCGAAGCGGATGAATGAGAAATGTGAACTATTCGCGTGACCCGTTTTTTTTCTCTTGACATTTAACTCCGCTCTGCTATTGTCCTCATCACTCGATGCGAAATTTTTCCTTCGCAAAAAAAAATTTTCCGCCGACCAGAAGATGACGCTGAGCTGAACAAGTTAAGGCGCGGATCAGACCTGCCGGGTATCACCCTTCACGGGTGGAGCGGCCCGGCTGATCGTATTGACCTTGAAGCAGCTTTAAAACTTTTCCACAGTTGTGGACAAACCTGTGGATAATTTTTCCGGTGTAACAAAAGTCAATAGATGGTTGTCAACCACAAATAAACAGGCGCGGCAAAAAATGCAAAAAGAAAAAGTCTGGAGAAACATCATCCAGGAATTGTCGAGGGAGCTCGATCCGAAAAGCCTGGCAAGCTGGTTCTCGGAGCTAAGGCTCAAGTCCATGGAAAAGGACGAGTTTGTCGTCGAGACTCCTAACTCCTTCATTTCCGATTGGATCAAGAAGAACTATCGCGAGCAGCTCGACCGCGCCGCCAAAGGCGCCGTGGGCAAGCCCGTCAAGTTCGTCTTCGAGATCGGAGAACCGGGTCCGGCCGCGCCCGCCCGGGACGCCGGCGCCCACGCTCCGGCAAAAAGCGTCAAGGAAAAGCCGGCCGCCCCCGTGCCGCCCCCGCATCTCGGCCTCAACCCCAAGTATATCTTCGACAACTTCGTCGTCGGCCGCTCAAACCAGTTCGCGCACGCCGCGTCCATGGCCGTGGCCGAAAAGAAGGCCAGCAACTACAACCCGCTCTTCATCTATGGCGGTGTCGGCCTCGGCAAAACCCATCTCCTGAACGCCATCGGCAACGAGATGTACCGCAGGAACCCCAAGCTCCACATCATCTGCCTCCAGGCCGAGTCGTTCATGAACGAGATGATCCAGGCCATCCGCCAGGAAAAAATGGACCTCTTCAGAAAGCGCTTCCGCAAGGAGTGCGACCTTTTATTGATGGACGACATCCAGATCATCGCGGGCAAGGACCGGACCCAGGAGGAATTCTTCTATACCTTCAACGACCTCTACTCCGCGGGCCGCAAGATCGCGTTCACCTCCGACAAGTTTCCCAAGGAAATGACGACCTTGGAGGAGAGGTTGCGGAGCCGTTTCGAGAGCGGCATTATCGTTGACATCCAGCCTCCCGAGTTCGAGACGCGCCTGGCGATCCTGAAGTACAACGCGGAAAAGGAAGGCATCTTGCTTCCCGGCGAGATCGCGGTGTTCCTGGCCGAGCGGATCAAGTCCAACATCCGCAAGCTGGAAGGCGCGCTGATCCGTCTCTCCGCCATCGCCTCCCTTTCCGGCTCCCCCATCACCATCGAGCTGGCCGAAGAAGTGCTCCACGCCATTCTCGATGACCACGGCTCCGGCCTCTCCTCCGACAAGGTCATGAAAGTCGTAGCCGCATACTTCAAGATCAAGGTCTCTGACCTCACTTCGCCCAAAAGAAACCGCAAGTATGTTGTTCCCCGCCAGATCGCCATGTGCTTATGCCGCGAGCACTGCAAAATATCATTTCCCGAGATCGGCCAGGCCTTCGGAGGACGCGACCATTCAACCGTCATTCACTCGTGCCGCAAGATCGGCATTGACCGCAACACCGACTTCGAGCTTCGAAGACATCTCGAAGCGCTGAAGCGACAACTCAACCAAAACGGATAATGAGGCTGTTGATTGAGCATTAATAATTCAGTGGTACTGTTGTGGAAAAACATAACGCGCCCAGCCGGTAAAACTTTGCAGAGCTTTTCCACACCGCTTTCACCAAATGTATGCATCAGCGATGAAAGATGACTAACCTTACGGCAATGATATGGATACAAGGCGCTGTCCCGATGTTTTTCCGCTTTTCCACGCGGCTTGATATTACTGTAATTTTTTATAAAAATAAGAACTAGAGAAGACAGAGCTGTTGACAAACGTTGGAGGGGGAAAAAGATGAAGCTCATCATAGAACGGGACTCGTTCATAAAGAGCCTGTCCAAAGTGCAGGGAATCGTGGAGAAGAGGAACGCCATGCCCATTCTCAGCAACACCTTGTTGCGGGCCGGCGAGAACAGCCTCGATGTCATCGCCACCGATCTTGAGGTCACGGTCATGGACAAGTGTCCGGTTGATCTGCATACGGAAGGGACCCTGACCCTGAACGCCAGGAAGCTTTACGACATTGTCAAGGAGCTCCCGGAAGGGCCGGTGTCGCTCGAATCGAGCGAGGAGTTCCATGTCGAGGTGAAGAGCGGCAAGATCCGGTTCGAGCTTATGGGCATGTCCTCCGATGAATACCCGAAGATTCCGGATCCCGGAGACTTCAAGTTCATCGAGGTGCCGGCGGAGGTGCTTAAGGAGATGGTCGGAAAGACCATTTACGCGACCGCCGGCGAGGAAGCTCGTTTCAGCCTTAACGGTATCTTCACGGAAAAGATGGAGGACGGCAAGGGCTTGCGCATGGTTGCGACCGATGGCCATCGTCTGGCCATGATCGAGCGTCAGCTTGACGAGTTTGCCGGGCTCAAGATGGAGAGCGGCGTTATCATGCCGCGCAAGGGCATGGCGGAGGCCCTGAAGATACTGGATGATGCCGAGGGCAAGGTGGGCCTGGCGATCAAGGAGAAGATGGCCGCGGTGTCGGCGAACGACACGGTGCTGATCATGCGGCTGGTGGACGGCAAGTTCCCGGATTATCGGCGTGTGATTATCGAGGGTTGCGACAAGCATGCCGTGATCGCGAAGGAGGAGCTGATCAAGAACTTGCGCCGCGTGTCCATCATGGTTGATGAGAAGGCCCGCGCGGTTAAGTTCGCCTTTACCAGGGACATGCTGGCGCTGGAGAGCAAGAACCCGAACTTCGGAAGCTCCTACTCCGAGATGGAAGTGGATTACAAGGGCGAAGACATCACCATGGGCTTCAACGACCGCTATTACCTCGACATCATGGGCGCGTCCAAGTCCGACAAAATCATGGTGGACCTCAAAGACGAGCAATCTCCGGCCATCATCAAGCTCGACGAAGATCCCAACTACACCTGTGTCATCATGCCCATGAGGCTGTGATCCGATACATTCTCCGCTAAACAGCGGTTTAATTTTTCGCACAGAGACACAGAGAACACAGAGAAAATAATCCGAAGAAAAAACTCTGTGTTCTCTGTGTCTCTGTGCGAAAACATGTCCTTTCAACTGTATACATTGGGCCCAATCAAGATGACTAGACCCACCATTGCCGAGATACTTTTACCTGCTCTAAGGCACAATCTTTCCATGGCGAGGTCATTGGCTGGTGCCGCAGAGATCATTCCCGTGGTCAAGGCCGACGCCTATGGCCACGGCGCCGTCGCAATATCCCAGGAACTTGTTAAAACCGGCATAAAGCACTTGGCCGTGGCCTGCATGGAAGAGGCGGCCGAGCTGCTCGATTCCGGAGTCAACGCCCGTCTCATCATCCTGGGCCCGCTGTTCGAGGATGAGGTCACGGAGATCATCACGCGGCGCTTCATTCCCGTCATTTCCCGCCCCTCTGACCTGGACATGATCGAGAAGGGCCTGAAGATCAAGGCCCCGAACGGTGATGGCAGGATTGAAGTGATCATTGACGTGGACACGGGCATGGGCCGCATGGGGTTCCTGCCCGAGGAAATAAATGATCTGGTCGAGCGCCTGCGCAAGATGAGCATGGTCAGGCTTTCAGGGATCTTCTCGCATCTTCCGGTCTCCGAAAGCGCCGACGAGGAGGACGTCGAGTACACCAGGAGACAGCTCCAGGATTTCAGCCTGATGGTCAAGGCCATCCGGAAGCTTGACCCGGAAGGGCCGCATGTGTCCATCGCCAATTCCGGCGCGCTCCTGTTCCATCAGGACGCCGCCATGAGCGCGGCGCGGCCCGGGATCATGCTCTACGGGGTGAGGCCGGCCCATGGGATGCCGGTCCAGGCCAGGCTCGAACCCGTGATGCGCTGGGTCACGAAGATCGCCCAGGTCCGCTGCCTGCCCGCGGGCTCGTCCATCTCCTACGGCCGAAAGACCGTACTCAAAAGGACGTCCTGCGTCGCCCTCCTGCCCGTTGGATACGCCGATGGCCTCAGCCGAAAGATCCAGCCGGGGTTCAACCTCTTCGTCCGCGGAAAGCCGGCCCCCATAACCGGAGTCATCACCATGGACCTCACCATGATTGACGTGACCGACATCCCCGGCGCCGCTCCCGGCGACCGCGTTCTCATCATGGGCAAGGACGTGCAAAATGCCGGGCCGGACAAGGATCTAGCGGATTACCTCGACCATGCGCAAGTAGAGGTTAGCGCTGAAGATCACGCCCGGGCAGCAGGCACCATCCCCTACGAAATCCTCACCTCCGTGGGCAAAAGAGTGAAAAGAATTATCAAGGACGAATTATGAACGATGCACCTTGCCATGATCTCCTGGTCCCGAACCACAAACCACAAACTCTAAACCACAAACCTTTTGGGGAGGCCTATTAATGAAAGTCCTTGTCGTAGGCTCCGGCGGCCGCGAGCACGCCCTGGCTTGGAAAATCAAGCAATCGCCCAAGGTTCGTAAGCTTTACTGCGCTCCGGGCAACGCCGGCATCGCGGGGGAGGCCGAGTGCGTGCCCATGGCTGGAGACGACGTCACCTCGCTGGTGAAGTTCGCCAAGGCCAAGGCCGTGGACCTGGTGGTGATCGGTCCGGAGGCCCCGCTTACCCTGGGCCTCACCGACCTCCTGGAGGCCGAGGGCATCCTCGCCTTCGGCTGCTCCCGGGCCGCGGCCGAGCTCGAGGGCAGCAAGGTCTTCGCCAAGGAGCTGATGAAGAAGTACCACATCCCGACCGCGAAATTCGGAATTTTCGAGGACCCGGCCCTGGCCAAGGACTACATCCGGGACCGCAAGGGCCAGCAGGTGGTCAAGGCCGACGGACTGGCCGCGGGCAAGGGCGTGATCGTGTGTGACTCCAAGGGAGAGGCCATCCGGGCCATCGAGCAGATCATGGAGCAGCGCGCGTTCGGCGACGCGGGCAAAAGGGTCGTGATCGAAAAGCGCATGGTCGGAGAGGAGGCCAGCTTCCTGGCCTTCACCGACGGCGAGACCGTGCTCCCGCTGGCGTCATGCCAGGACCACAAGGCCATCCATGACGACGACAAAGGCCCCAACACCGGAGGCATGGGCGCCTACTCGCCCGCGCCCGTGGTCACCAGGCAGCTCCACGACCGCATCATGAAGGACGTCATGGTCCCCGCCGTGAAAGCCATGAAAGCGGAAGGCCGGCTGTACCAGGGAGTGCTCTACGCCGGCATCATGGTCACGGAGAGCGGGATCGAGGTCCTCGAATTCAACGCCCGCTTCGGAGACCCCGAAACCCAGCCCCTCCTCTTCCGCATGAAGTCCGACATCGTGGACCTCCTGATCGCCTGCGCCAGGGCCGACGGATCGCTCGCCTCCATGAAGATCGAGTGGTACCCGGACCCGGCGGTCTGTGTGGTCATGGCCAGCCAAGGCTACCCTGGCCACTACGATAAGGGCCACGAAATCCACGGACTCGCTGAGGCCGCCAAACTCGATAACGCCTACGTCTTCCATGCCGGCACGTCCGTCAAAGACGGCAAAACCGTGACCTCCGGCGGCCGCGTCCTCGGCGTCACCGCCCGCGGACCCGACATCCCAGCCGCCATCGAGGCCGCCTACGCCGCCGTAAAAACCATCTCCTGGAAAGGAGCCTACTACCGCACCGACATCGGCAAGAAGGCCCTCAAGCGCTGCGGGTGCGAATCGAAGTAAAGGAGCGTGCCATGGACAGAAGGAAATTTATCGGAGCAACGGCCGGGGCCGTCGGCGGTATCATGCTAGAAAGCGGACGGGCGCTGGCGCAGGCGAACCAGAAGCCCAACATCGTGATCATCATGGCCGATGACCTGGGCTATGGCGATCTTTCGTCTTACGGTTCGGAGGCGGTCAGGACGCCGAATCTGGACCGGCTGGCGACGGAGGGAGTGAAGCTCACGGAGTTCTTCGCGTCGGCGCCGGTGTGCTCTCCGTCGCGGGCAGGGCTGCTGACCGGGAGGTATCCGGTGCGGACCGGGACCACGCAGGTTTATTTCCCGAGCCGGAACCCCTTGACCCCGGCGATCCACAGCGTAGTGCGACTTGGTCCCGGGATGAACCCCCGCGAGATCACCATGGCCCAGGCGCTCAAGCCCGCGGGCTACGCCACCTGCTGCATCGGCAAGTGGCACCTGGGCGACATGAAGCGCTACCGCCCGAACCACCGCGGCTTTGACCATTACCTGGGCCTGCTCTACTCCAACGACATGACCCCGCTCCCGCTTTACAGAAACGACGAGATCATCGAGAAGTCGCCGGTGGACCAGAACTTCCTCACCCGGAAATACACCAAAGAGGCGGTGGAGTGGATCGGCGAGAACCACGACCAGCCGTTCCTGCTTTACTTCCCCCACACCTTCCCGCACCAGCCGCTCCACGCCTCGCCAGAGTTCCGCGGCCGATCAGACGCCGGTCTTTACGGCGACTGCGTGGAGGAGGTGGACTGGAGCGTGGGCGAGGTCCTGAAGGCGCTCGACCGCTACGGCATCGCCGACAACACGCTCGTCTTCTTCACCTCGGACAACGGCCCGTGGTACCAGGGCAGCCCGGGCGGGTACAGGGGCCGCAAGGGCGAGACCTTTGACGGCGGCATGAAGGTGCCGGGGATCGCGCGTTTCCCGGGCGTCATTCCGGCCGGGAGCACAAGTGATGAAATGAGCATGAACTTCGACCTCTTCGCCACCGCGCTGACCCTGGCCGGAGCGCCGCTGCCCGATGACCGCCCCATTGACGGCAGGGACATCATGCCCATGCTCGCCGGCGGGCCGTCGCCCCACGAGGCCCTCTACTATTACAAGGGCCGCAAGCTCCAGAGCATGCGCATGGGAAAATTCAAGTACCGCCGCCGCACCGTGGGCTATACCACGGCCTATGCCCCGTTGCCGCAGGGACCCATGCTCTTCAACCTCGAAGACGACCCCGGCGAGTCCTACAACGTCATGGATAAGTTCCCGGACGTGGCCAAGAAAATGGAAGCCATGATGCGCGACTGGGAGGCCACGATGGCCAAGGGAGTGCCGCGAAGATAACGCCAGCGCCTCGCATCGCAGGCGATCTGGCTTGAGGCCTGAGGCTTGGGGCTTGAGGAAGAGCGGCCCGCCTCACGCGCTCGTATCTCGAGCCTCACGCCTCAAGCCCCTGCCCGGGACTTTTATTCAGAGTAAAAAATGCTAATATTTGCGGTAAGGCGTTAGCATGGGACCAGGAGACGTTGGTGACAAGGCCGAGAGATTCGTGGATCCCACCCGGATCAATCTGGGTCTTTCCTCACGCGAGTTCCTGGAAATGGCGCTTTGGCTGGAGAAGGCCGGGATAGAGTTTTACCGGCTGCTTTCCGAGGAGGCGAAGGAAGAATCGCTACGTATTTTTTTCCTGCGGCTCATAGGCATGGAGCTGGACCACCAGCGGCTGATCCAGGACATGCTTACGGCCGAGCCGCTCATCGAGGCCAAAAAGGCCGGCTTTGACGAGACCCTGACCCACCGCGAGTTCTTCGTCCACCTCCGCGGGATGCTCCAGAAAAAGGTCTTTCCCCAGAGCCTCGAATTCCTGACCGAGCTCGACCGCTACAAAAGCCCCCGCGACGCCCTGGACCAGGCCCTCGCCATCGAGACCGAGTCTATCAAGCTCTACAAGAACCTCGCTGAGTTCAAGCTGCCCTACAAGTCCCAATCCACGATCGCCAAGCTCATCGCCGAGGAAGAGAGCCACATTGAGGAGATCAACAAAATTATCGAGAGCATGGGGGGCTGAAGGTCCGGCGAGGATGAACGCCAAGACGCCAAATCCGCCAAGAAGGAATATGGAAGAGGAGGCGGGGTCGTGAACTTTATTATTCTATCTTCTGCCTTATATGTTCTTTCTTGGCGGCCTTGGCGTCTTGGTGTTATTCTTTGCCCAAGAGGTATAGCGGCACATGAAAGCAATGGTCACCGGCGGCACGGGATTTCTGGCGGGCCATCTGATTGACAAGCTGCAGGGCGCGGGCCATGCGGTGCGGACCCTGGACCTGGCGAACGCGCCCACTGCCGAGCTGGCCAAGCGCGGCGTCGAGGTGAAGGCGGGAGATCTGCGCGACGCGGAGGCCGTGGCCGTGGCCTGTGCGGGCATGGACACGGTCTTTCACGTGGCCGCGCTGGCCGCGCCGTTCGGACCGCGGAAACTGTTCTGGGGCATTAACGTCACGGGCACGGACAACGTGATCAGCGGGTGCAAGGCGGCCGGGGTGAAAAGGCTCGTGCACGTGTCCTCCCCCTCTGCCGTGTTCGACGGCACCGACCACGTGAACGCCGACGAGTCGCTGCCTTACCCGAAAAAGTTCATGAGCCACTACTGCGAGACCAAGGCAATCTCCGAACAGCACGCGCTCGCCGCGAACGGCCCAGACCTCGAGACCGTGGCCCTCCGGCCCCACGCCATCTGGGGACCGCGCGACAAAAACCTCTGGCCCCGGATCATCAGCCGCGCCCGGGCCGGAAAGATGGTCCAGGTCGGCGACGGCCTTAACGAGATCACCGGCCTCTACGTCGAGAACGGCGCCGACGCGCTCATCCTTGCCGCCAAAGCTCCCGCGGAAAAAGCCGCCGGCAAGGTCTATTTCATCAACGACGGCGTGCCCGTGAAGCTCTGGGAATTCGTCCGCCGCGTCCTCTCCGCCCTGAACATCCCCGGCCCTAAAAGGCAAATCAGCTATCGCACCGCCTATGTCATGGGCGCCATCCAGGAATTCCTCTGGTCCGCCCTCCACCTCAAAGGCGAGCCCACCATCACCCGCTACACCGCCTCCGAGCTCGCCCGCCACCACACCTACTCCATCGCCCGCGCCCGCTCCGACCTCGGCTACAACCCTCGAATCGGCCTGGAAGAGGGCCTCGAAAAAACCATCGCGTGGTTCAAAACCAGGGCCTGATTTCCGTTCAGAAAACGCCCAATACATGGTAAGGGCAGGCCCCCGCGCCTGCCCCGCTCTGAGTCGCCCCCAGGCCGCCCCCAAGAAGCTTTGGTTCACTGCCTGTCAAAATATAACATGCCATAGTGACATTTTGACACTATGGCATGATAAATCGTGACAGCGCGCGGTCCCCATCGGATGCGCACCTGCGCATGTCATAATTACGGTTGACACCCAGACATTTTGACACTATGGCGTGAGTGATTATGACATTTAACTTCGTGATCGAGGCCCAGGGCAAGTGCCTCGCCCTCGAAATCAAGTCCGGTCCCCGCTGGACCGACCGCGACCTATCCGGTCTCCACGCCTTCCTCGCCGCCACCCCCCACTGCCAGGCCGCCATCATCGCCCACAACGGGACCGATACGGTCAAGCTGGGCCCCAAGCTATGGGCTATGCCGGTAGGGCTGATGCTTTCTTAATATCGCTGAGAGATTTTTGATAGAAGAGGAACCGTAAGATATTAATCTTTAAGATGACTATATGTAGAAAGCTTGATTTAAAGTTATGTACAGCCGTTGCTCTGCTTTATGTGTTTTAGGGCATCGGAGAAGATGTAATCATATGGCGGTGGATCTATTTTACTTTCCTGACTCATAATTTCAACCTTTTCAATCAATACACGAGTGGGCCTTCCGTGCAGAAATGCTTTTGGCAGAGATTTAATAACATTCTCAATACCTTGTATCTTTGCTAGTATGTTTATTGTTATTTTATCGATTTTCATAACATCCAAGATAATTAAACCCGTTACCGATCTGGATTGATGACTTATTCTCCATATAATTCTACCATCTCCTTCCGGCATATCGAAGGATGCCTCACCGAGCCCGAAGTCAAATATGAGCGCATCGTTCACATGATCATATGAGGCAGAGATAACAATGCCAAGTTCTTCTATAGAATATTTTTTTATCGGGCATGGTTGCTCATAGGCGCACAAGCGATTGATTTCGCGTGTTGTTGTAGATGGAGGCATCCAGCCGCATGAAAGATTATGGCACCTGAATCTCTCAAAATATTCATCAAAATCCAGTGTCATTTGCTGACATTTTGGACATTTCCTCATCTAAGTTACCTCCAAATATTCTAAAGTAACCTTTAAAGGTTACCCCTTCGAAAAAGTCCAGTGTGGCATTACCTGATCTCAAAATAGAAACGGAAACCGGGTCTGGGTAAGGCTCTGAATATATTACTCTATTTATGCCCACCATCGAAATCTTATTGCTACATAATCTGCAAGGTTCAGTAGTAGTAATCAAGGTGCAGGTGGAAAAATCAACCGCCATGCCATGCCTTGCAAGATTGAGTATTGCATTCTCTTCTGCATGTAGAGACCTACATAAATCCATCAACTTAAACTTCGTCTTATTAAGGGGAGCAAGGTAATTTGGACAATTTTCCCTCATTTTCATGCCGCCGCGTAGCGCACGCTGGGCGCGCGGAAAAAGGAGCGGACCACCGTGGGCTGGCGCTGGGTGCT
>Ga0307379_10001181_pt1 | contig 41737 bp, 42 predicted proteins | sample UN2MG_FD_202237 | JGI IMG/M metagenome (GOLD analysis project Ga0307379, IMG submission 202237) | Soil microbial communities from Risofladan, Vaasa, Finland - UN-2 | ecosystem: Environmental > Terrestrial > Soil > Coastal area > Acid sulfate soil | place: Finland: Risofladan, Vaasa | collected...
AGCGCCAGCTCCTCGGTGAAGCGGCCGAGGATGTCCAGCGTTGCATCGCGGTTGTTGAGGAAGACGTCGCGCCACATCACCGGGTCGGAGGCAGCAATCCGGGTAAAATCGCGGAAACCGGCGGCCGAGAACTTGATCACCTCGCTATCGGTGACCCGGCGCAAGTGGTCGGCCACGCCAACCATGGTGTAGGCGATGGCGTGGGGTACATGGCTGGTGACCGCCAGAACAAGGTCGTGATGATCCGGCTCCATCTGGTCGATCTTGGCCCCCATCCCTTCCCAGAATGCCCGCAGCCGCGCCACCGGCTCGGCGGCATTACCCGGCAGCGGCGTCAAGATGCACCAACGGTCGTCGAACAGCTCGGCAAAGCCGGACTCAGGCCCAGAATGCTCGGTGCCGGCGATCGGGTGGGCGGGTACAAAATGCACGCCTGCCGGGATATGCGGGGCAATCGCGGCGATCACCGTGGCCTTGACCGAGCCGACATCCGAGACGATGGCGCCCGGCTTCAGGTGCGGCCCGATCTCGGCCGCCACGACACCGCAAACCCCGACCGGCACGCACAGGATCACCAGATCGGCGCCGGCAACAGCGTCCGTCGCGGTCTCGAAAACCCGGTTGCACAAACCCAACTCCAATGCCTTGGCGCGGGTTTCCTGCGAGCGCGCATAGCCGACGATCTCGCCGGCCAATCCGCCACGCTTCGCCGCCCAGGCAATCGACGAGCCGATCAGGCCGAGCCCGATCAGCGCCACCCGCTGGAAAACCGGGTTGCTCATATCGCCACGCCGAAACCGTGCAGCGCATTGGCGACCGCGCGGCAGGCTTCCTCGTCGCCGATTGAGATGCGCAAGTGGCCGGGCAACCCATAGCCGTCCATCCGCCGCACGATCAGGCCTCGGGTCTTGAGGTATGCGTCCGCCTCGGGCGTGCGCGCGCCGATCTCGACCAGGATGAAATTGCCGTGGCTCGGAGTCACGCCAAAGCCAGCGGCGCGGATTTCCTTGGTCAGCCAGTCGCGCCAAACCTCGTTGGTCACCACGCAGTGCTCGACATAGGCGACATCGCGGATCGCCGCCTCGCCTGCCGCCAGCGCGGGCGCGGTCACGTTGAACGGCCCGCGCACCCGGTTCAGCACATCGATCACATGGTCCGGCGCATAGGCCCAGCCCAACCGCTGTGACGCCAGTCCGTATATCTTCGAGAATGTCCGGGTCATCACCACGTTGTCACGGCTCCGCACCAGCCCGATACCGCCATCGTGGCCCGGCTGGCGGACATACTCGGCATAAGCCGCGTCCAGCACCAGCAGTGCCTGCAGCGGCAGGGCGTCGGCCAGCCGCTCAACCTCGGCGTCACTGATCATGGTGCCGGTCGGGTTGTTCGGATTGGCCAGGAACACCAGCTTGGTGCGTGGCGTCATCGCTTCGATCAGCGCGTCGACATCGGCGGTCAGGTCGCGCTCGGGTGCGGTCACCGGAGTCGCCCCGCCAGCCAGCGCCGACAGCTTGTACATCAGGAAGCCGTGTTGCGAGTACAAAACTTCGTCTCCGGCCCCGGCATAGGCCTTGCACAGAAGCGCGATCAACTCGTCCGAACCAGCCCCGCAGACGATCCGCTCCGGCGCCACGCCATGCACCTCGCCAATCGCCTGGCGCAGCGCCAGATGGCCGCCATCAGGATACAGCGCCAAGCATTTCGCCGCCGCCACATAGGCGTCGTACGCCTTCGGGCTGGGGCCAAGCGGATTCTCGTTCGAGCTGAGCTTGGTCACCCGATTGGCGCCCGGCGCGCCGCTTTCGCCGCCAACATAAGGGGCGATATCGAGCACCCCGGGGCGGGGGAAAATCGTCGGGTGGGCGGTCATGCGCTGTCGCTCCTTGGCTGCAAACGGTGCTCTAAACGGTTCCGTGACGATACGCCAGTGCCCAAAACTCTCGAGCGCAATGACGAGTATCCGCTGTGATCATCGCGCCAGAAAACCCAGGATCAGGGCTGGAAGCCAGTAATCCTGCCGCGCAGGTAGGGAACGATTCCCCAACGCTCGCGTTAATACATCGTAAATGGCGCGACTGACCCGAGAACGGCGGCCCACGCCTCCAGCCCGGCTTGGCGCTGGCTTCCAAGAAAGCCGCCCGCCAGCCAAGAACCAGCCCGAAATCCGGGCGCATACAGGAGAAAACGCTATGAATTGGGATCGAGTCGAAGGCAACTGGAAGCAGTTCAAGGGCAGCGTGCAGAAACAATGGGGCAAGCTCACCGATGACGACCTCGACGTTGTCGAAGGCAATCGCGAGAAGCTCGCCGGCCGTATTCAGGAAGAATACGGCATCGCCCGCGACGAGGCCGAGCGCCAGGTCAATAAATGGCTCGGGCGCCAGTAGCAAGATGACCAATGGCGCGCCTTGAGTCGGGCGCGTCATTTAACCCTCATTCGAACTGGAGAGCCCCATGACCCTCGGTACAATTCTGCTGATCATTCTAATTCTCATGTTGGTCGGCGCACTTCCGACCTGGCCACATAGCCGCAGTTGGGGATATGCGCCTGGCGGAATTTTGGGAACACTCCTCCTCGTCGTCCTTATCCTCGTAGTTCTCGGCAGGATCTGACGTGTCCAGGCAACCGGAAGGAACAGACAATGCGCGGCATTCTGCTTTGGGTTCTCGGCATCCCGATCCCGGTGCTGATCCTGCTCTATGTGTTCAATGTCATCTGACCATGCCCAAGCAAGGCGTTCAGCGTGGATCAATGCGGCCGGTCGGTAGCCAGATCAAACCGATCTGATCCGATCCAGCGTGGCCTCTGTCTCGGCCACCAGCCGCTCGACCAGTTCGGCAGCGGTTCCCTGCCGGTTCAGCCCGACGGCCTGGCCCGACCACAGCGCGATGAAATCCGGCGAACCGGCCTCGGCGCTGGCCTTGCGCAGCGGGCCGGTCACTGTGTTCATCAGCGGGAAGTCGGGCAGGTCGCCCTCATGCGCTTCCATCGCAGCCATGTAACGGTTCACCACACCCTGTGCCGGGCGGCCGGAGAATGCGCGGGCCGGTCGGGTGTTGCTGCCATCGGAGGCCAACAGCGCTGCCCGGTGCGCCGCCGGTATCCCGGCCTCGGCGGTGGTCAGAAAGGCGGTGCCGATCTGCACTCCCGCCGCACCCAGCGCCAGGGCGGCGGCGATGCCGCGACCGTCGGCAATGCCGCCAGCGGCAATCACCGGCAGGCTGACCGCATCTACAATCTGCGGCACCAGCGCCATGGTGCCGATCTGCACGCCTTTGTCTGTCAGATAGTACCCGTGGTGACCCCCAGCCTCCCAGCCCTGGGCGATGATCGCATCGACCCCGCGCGCCTCCAGATCACGCGCCTCGCTGGGCGTGGTAGCGGAGCACAGGATCACCGAGCCAGCCGCCTGTAGCGCCGTCACATATCGCTGCTCGGGCAGGCCGAAATGGAAACTGACGACGCGCGGCCGTGCCGCCAAAACTACCTCGAAGATCGCCTCGCCGAAGGGTAGATTGGTCTCGATCACGTCAGGCACTTCGCGAAGATCCAGCTCCATGAAGAACGGCGCCAGCAGGGTGCGAGCCCGGGCTGCCTTCTGCTCGTCATCGCTGGGCGAGGCATGACAGAAGAAATTCATGTTCAGCGCCCGGTTGGTTGCAGCCTGGGTCTCGGCATAGACGGCGCGGAACCGATCGGGCGACATCATCGCGCAACCGATCGAACCCAGCCCCCCGGCATTGGCCACCGCTGCCGCCAGTACTGGCGCGTCCGAGCCCGCCATCGGCGCCTGGATGATCGGATGTTCTATCCCCAAAAGGTCGCAAAGTCGGCGGTCAGACCACATCGGTTCCTCGTTCACAAGATTTCGCGCGCAGCGGAGCGCCCGGTCGCGGGTTTTGCGCCCAGCCCTCCCAGCACCCGCAGCGGCTCGCGTGTCTTCAACCTGGCCCCGCTATGGGGAGCGATGTAGACCAGCTTGGTCGCCTCGACCATCACGACGCCTGCCAGACGCTGGGCATCGACCCGTTGGCCGACGCGCTCGATCGCCGGCGCTACCTTGAGCCAGAATTTGAGGTGCGATGGCGGCGGATACAGCGCTGCGGTGTGCCGCTCGGCGGCGAATTTGTTAGCCGACAGGGTCTTTTCAAGCTGGCCAATCGAATACGGCCTGCCATAGCCAAACGGGGTGACATCGCGCCGGGCCCAGATCCCGGCCCGGTTCGGCACCAGGAAGATCGCCTTGCCGCCCGGCGCCAGCACCCGCCATATCTCCTCCAGCAGGGCTGCCGGGCGCTCGCAGCCTTCCAGCCCATGGGCGACGATCAGCCGGTCGGCAAAGCCGGTCGGCAGCGGCCATAGGGTTTCCTCGACCAGGGCTGTCACGTTCGGCCCCTCGGGCGGCCACGGGCATACGCCTTGTTGCGCCGGCATCAGGCACAGGGTGCGCGCGGCCTCTTCCACAAAGGGCCGGAGGAAGGGTGCCGCGAAGCCAAAACCGACCAGGTTCATGTCCTGGATATTGGGCCACATGTCGCGCAGCTTGGCGCGCACCATCCGCTGCACCATCTGGCCAAGCGGGGTGGTGTAGTAGAAGCTGCGAAGCTCGACGACGTCCAGATGCATTGCGCCTCATCCCTTGATCGGCGATGGTCAGACTAGCGCAAGTAAATGGAGACCGCCATGCCAGTTGAGATCGTCACCGTACCCTGCCGTTCAGACAACTATGCCTATCTGATCCGTGATCAAGCCTCTGGTAAGATTGCGCTGGTCGATGCGCCGGCGGTCGAGCCGATTGTCGAGGCGCTGGAGGCGCGCGGCTGGGGCCTCGACCAGATCTGGATCACCCACCACCACGACGATCACATCGAAGGCGTCGACCCGTTGCGCGCCCGGTACGGCGCCAAGGTTGTTGGCTATGCCAGCGACAGCGGCAGGTTGCCGGTACTGGACATGGCGCTGGCTGAGGGTGAGACGGTCAGCCTCGGCGATACCGTTGCCCGGGTGATCGACGTCTCCGGCCACACCGTCGGTCACATCGCCTTCGTGATCGATGCTGCGCGCGCTGCCTTCACTGCCGACAGCCTGATGGCGCTGGGCTGTGGCCGGGTCTTTGAGGGCACCCACGCGATGATGTGGGCGAGCCTATCGAAGTTCCTCGCCATGCCCGACGACATGCAAATCTACTCCGGCCACAACTACGGCCAGGCCAACGGGCGGTTCGCGCTGTCAATTGAACCCGGTAATGCCGCCCTGAAAGCCCGGATCGTGCGGATCAAGGAAGCGGACGCGGCCGGTGCGCCAATTGTGCCCGTAAGCTTGGGCGAAGAACGCGCCACCAACCCGTTCCTCCGCGCCACCGAGCCGTCGGTAAAGGCGTCGGTTGGGTTGGCCGGGGGGGATGATGCGGCAGTGTTTGCAGAGGTGCGGCGCAGGAAGGATGCGTTTTAGAAAGGCCTACACCAATTGGAAGTCTATTGTCGTAAGCAGTCCACCGATACGATCGAGCGGCGGATAGCGTCATGGCCGAAACAGATCGATTTGATGAGCAAATGCGCGCTGCACACGAAGCGATGCATCGTTATCGGCATGCATTGCGCGCTTTGGCGACGGGCGAGACCATCGATGAGGCGCGCGAGGCGATGGAGCGCGAGGCAACAGCAATGGCTGCAAACTCAGACGTCTCTGATTGATGCGCCCACTGCAGACAGGCGGGCACGACTGCCCGCCCAACCCCCCGCCAAACCCCAGATCATACCCGAATAATCAGGTCGGCATCTTGGTCTTGCGCAGGTACGGCAGCACCCGCTCAAAGCCGCCGAAGCGGGTCTCGGCGTCGGCGTCCGAAACGCCTGCGGTGATGATCACGTCCTCGCCGACCTTCCACTGCGCCGGGGTCGCTACCTGGTGCTTAGCGGTTAACTGGATCGAGTCGATGGCGCGCAGGATCTCGTCAAAATTGCGCCCAGTGGTCATCGGGTAGGTCAGCGTCAGCTTGACCTTCTTGTCCGGCCCGATCACGAAGACCGAGCGCACGGTCGCGTTATCCGCCGGGGTCCGCCCCTCTGACGTATCACCGGCGCCTGCCGGCAGCATGTCATACAGCTTGGCAACTTCCAGCTTCGGGTCGCCGATCATCGGATACTCGACCTTGTTACCGGTGACGGTCTCGATATCGGCCTTCCACTTGTTGTGGTTCTCAACCGGATCGACCGAGATGCCGATGATCTTGCAATTACGCTTTGCGAACTCACCCTTCAGCCCGGCCATATAGCCCAATTCGGTGGTGCAGACCGGCGTGAAATCCTTCGGGTGGCTGAACAACACCGCATAGCCGTCGCCGATCCAGTCGTGGAACTTGATTTGCCCGGCCGTCGTGTCGGCGGTGAAATCGGGGGCGGTGTCGTTGATGCGAAGGCTCATGGATTTTCCTCCCAGTTGCTGGCCGTCAAGGTTGTCGCCAAACCTGAATGTATAACCGATGGCCGCTGGTTTACAGGGGCCGTTTAGCCCTTGGCTGTGAAATTATTCACAGTTTTATCAGCCGCCTTGCCTCTCGCGCCCTGCACCCGATGCTGCTGTCAAGGACGGCTTGCCATGGACCCTGTGTAAATTGCACCATGGCGGCCCCTGACCCAGCGAGACGAGACCATGATTCCTGGCCTGACCAACCGCCGCCGTTTCTCCGACCTGAGCGAGCAGGAGGTGTTGGCGCTGGCGATCTCGTCCGAGGAGGACGACGCCCGCATCTACGAGACCTATGCCGAACGCCTGCGCGCCGACTTCGCGCAATCGGCCAAGCTGTTCGACGAGATGGCGGAGGAGGAACACGAGCATCGCCGCCTGCTGATCGAGCTGCACCAAAAGCGTTTTGGCCAGGTTATCCCGCTGATCCGGCGCGAGCATGTCGCCGGCTACTACGCCCGCAAGCCGGTCTGGCTCGTTGAAAACCTGGGCATCGAGCGCATCCGCGAGGAAGCGGCCGCCATGGAGCGCCAGGCGCAGAGCTACTATATGGCGGCGGCAAAACGCACCGAGGACGCCGATACCCGAAAGCTGCTGGGCGACCTGGCCGCGGCCGAGGGCGGCCATATCCGCACCGCCGAGATGCTCGAGCAGCAGCACCTGCCCGACGACGCGCGCGCCGATGAGGGCCGTGTCGCCCATCGCCAGTTTATCCTGACCTGGGTCCAGCCCGGGTTGGCCGGGTTGATGGACGGCTCGGTCTCGACGCTGGCGCCGATTTTTGCCACGGCCTTTGCAACCCATGACACCCACACGACGCTGCTGGTCGGTCTGGCGGCATCGATCGGCGCCGGTATCTCGATGGGCTTCACCGAGGCAGCCTCGGATGATGGCGAACTGTCGGGCCGCGGCTCACCGCTGAAGCGCGGCATTGCCTCCGGCATCATGACCACGATCGGCGGCCTCGGCCACGCGCTGCCCTACCTGATCACGGATTTCTGGACTGCAACTACCATCGCGATGATCGTCGTCTTCATCGAGCTGTGGGTCATTGCCTGGATCCAGAACCGCTACATGGAAACCCCGTTCCTGCGCGCCGCCTTCCAGGTGGTGCTGGGCGGGGCACTGGTGTTCGCGGCCGGGATACTGATCGGCGGGGCGTGAGGGGGGCGTTTCTCAGGAGTGTTTATCGGCCCCGCCGGTTCCAGATTAGCCCGCCGACCGCTATGTCCTGGGCGGCTATGCCGGTCAGGTCTGCAATGGTGATATCTTGGTCGGAATTGCGCCCTGACGCATCGCCGGCGAGCACTGCACCCAGCGCAATGTCGGCGTTCGGCGGGACAAACGATTCCCGCACCGCAAAGCCAAAATCGCCGTGATGGACGCATTGATCATGATCATCGACCATGATCACCGCAGCCCGCCCAAACAGAGCCGAATCGAGCTCCTGTTTCCCCGGATTATCGGCGCCCATGGCGACAATATGGGTGCCGGGTTGAACATCGCCACCCATGATCAGCGCCCGATGAGACGGCGTGGTGGTGATGACAAGATTGCAGCTTTTCATCAGTGCCGGAACATTCGGAACCGGCGTCACCGAATACCCGGCCTGCGTCATCCGCTCGACATAGGTTTTCACGTTTGCCTCGGTGCGACCGTAGACGCTTATTGATTTCAGCCCCAGCAACCCGCAGGTCCATTTCGCCTGCAACTCTGCCTGCTCGCCAGTTCCGATGATGCCCAAGCCGGATATTTGCGATGGCGCACCTGCCTGCGCGGCCAGCGCCCCGGCCGCAGCCGTTCTGATGTTGGTGATCCAACCCTTGTCATCCAGAACGCACAGCGGCGCGCCGGTCTGCGCGCTCAACACGACCACCAAACCGGACGACGCAGATATCCCCATCTTCGGGTTCTCGAAGAAACCGCCGGCGATCTTGATGACATAAATATCGCTGTGTTCGATATGGCCGAACTTGATATGGCACTCGCCGGGCGGGTTTCGGAGCTGCAGCATTCCGGGCGGCGGAGAATTGACCTCACCCCGAGCATGGGCAATCAGGGCGCCTTTGACGGCGTCCAGAATATCGGCTTCGGTAAGGCTGGCCTGAATGTCTTCGAACGAGATTACGGGCAGCATGATCATCGATCGATCCCCGGATAAAAAACAGAACGGCCCCGACTATACGGCCCGGAACTGCGATGGTTGAACATTCCAGACATCAATCGCCCATCCTCAGAACCGAACGAAAGGTCTCCAGCGAGATGTTGCGCCCGCATACGACTGCCGCGATTTTCCGCCCATCATAGTCGCGGGCCGTTTTCAGCGCCGAAGCAATGGCGACCCCTGCCGCGCCTTCGATGATGAACCGCTCATTGGCCGCCGTCTCACGCATGGCGCTGGCAATCTCTGCCTCGCTGACCAGCACATGCCGGTCGATCACCTGCTGGCAGATTGGAAATGTGATTGCCCCTTCTTCGACTCCGCCAGCCGATCCGTCGGACAGGGTGTCGCTCTCGGGCGCATCATAGATCCCGCCCTTTTCAAGGCAGTCGTGCATCGCGGTCGCATTTTCCGGCCAGCACTCGATGATATCGACGCCCGGCAGGACCGCCTTCAGATAACTACCGATACCTCCAATCAACCCGCCACCGCCGACGCAGACATAGACCGCCGCCAAATCCGGGCACTGTTGCGCCAACTCCAACCCGACGGTGCCTTGCCCGGCAATAACCTCCCGGTCCGAATAGGGCGAGACATAGGTCTTGTCTTCCCGCTTGGCCGCCAAGCGCCCGGCCCGTTTGCACTCGACCCCGCTGCCGGGCACCAGAACGGTTTTAGCACCCATCCGGGTCATATTGGTCAGCTTCAGGGGCGATACAGATTCCGGCAGATAGACCGTCGCCTCGACGCCGCCAATCCGCGCGGCCTGCGTCGTCGCCATGCCATGATTGCCCGATGATGCCGTGATGATCCCGCGTTCCCGCTCGGCGGCACTCAGCGACAGAACCTTGTTCATGGCGCCGCGCATCTTGAACGATCCTGTGGGCTGCAAATGCTCGCCCTTCAGCAGGAAGGTGGTACCGGTTTGCTCACTAAATGTGCCCGCCAGATCCAGCGGCGTCTCCCGCACCCCGCCATCGACGTCCTTGATCCGGCGATTGGCGGCGGTGATGTTCTCCAGCAGAGTTGCCATTTTCCTGATTCTCTCATGTTGGCCCTGGTTGAATTACGACACTCAGGCGCCAGTGCGTGAGCGTCGAAGTTGGGCTCTAACGGCAACCTTCGACCGAGCGCGCTTATAGATGGGGATTCTGTCGATTAGATCCCCCTTTAACCCACCACCTCGACCGGCCCGCCCGCCTTGGTCCAGGCGGTGAAGCCGCCGGGGATGTGGGACAATCCGTGCAGCCCCATCTCGGCGGCAAGCTCCACTGCCAGGGTCGAGCGTTCGCCCACCGCGCAGTACAGTAGGATGCGGCCCTGTCTGGCCATCCCGGCCAGTGGGCCGGATTTGCCGCAGTAGTGGTCGAACTGGCCATAGGGCGCGTGGATCGAGCCGGGGATGGTGCCGGCGCGTTGCCGCTCGCCTTCCTCGCGGATATCGACCAGCAGGTAGTCGGATTCCGGCCACCGCGCCAGCAATGCTTTGACCTCGACCACCGGCACCCGGTGCTGCGCATCTGAATGCAGCCCCAGCTTCAGGTTCGAGGGCACGGCCACATCCATCATTGTCGGATTGGGCAGCTTCAGCGCATTCATGATCGCGGCGTATTCCTCGGCCGAGCTGACCTGCAGGCGCGGGTTGAAGGCCTTCTCTTCGCCGATGGTGCTGACGGTGTCGCCCTTATAGTCGTGGGCCGGGTAGACGAAGGTCGTCTCCGGCAGCTTCAACAGCCGGTCGAACAGCGAGTGGTACTGGTCGTAGGGGTCGCCATTCTGGAAATCGGTGCGTCCGGTGCCACGGATCAGCAGGGTGTCACCGGTGAACACCCGGTCGTCCATCAGGAAGCTGTAGCTCTCCGAGGTATGGCCGGGGGTATGCAGCGCCGTCAGCGCCAGTCCCTCGATGGTCACAGACTCGCCGTCGCGGACTCGCAGCGACACTACGTCGGCCGGCGACTGCTCGCCCATCACGGTGGTGCAGCGCGTCGCATCGCGCAGCGACCCCATGGCCGAGACGTGGTCGGCGTGGATATGGGTGTCGACCACCTTGACCAGCTTCAGGTCCAGCTCCTCCAGCAGCTTGAGGTAGCGGTTGGTCTGCTCGAACACCGGATCGATCAGCAACGCCTCGCCGCCGCGCCGGCTGGCCATCAGGTAGGTGTAGGTGCTGGAGGTCTTGTCGAATAACTGGCGGAACAGCATGGTCTTTCCTGTCGCAAATGCAGCTATGTGCCACTGTGAATGCTACACGACCGGCTCCGCTTTGTCACCGCCATCCGGTTCGACAATGGCCGGTTAACAGCCGGTCGGTGGTATGTTAGCCTCGCTGCCCGTTCATAAGGATCAGCCATGTCGGTCAAGGCCCAAACCGCCGGTGAAAATATTACGATCGGCGTCCATACTCTGCCAATCTGGCCCGAAGGTCAGAAGGTGCAGAACTGGCGCGATACCGGCATTCTGGTGACCCAGTTCACCGATCACCAGTTATATGCCCCCGGCCTTCGGGCCACCACGCTGGAGCGATCCACTGACCCGGCCCTCGCCGGTCAGTTCGAGCAAAGCGTCGGGGTTGGCAGCGCCAAGGTCTACGACATCGACAAATGGCCGAGCGCCGCCGCGAGCCTTGTTCATGCCCGGGCGATGACGCTTTTCCGCCTTGCTACCGGTAGCAAAACCGCTGCGGTCGATCTGTGCTGGGCGAGCGTCTACCACGACGCTGATTTCTGCTTGCCGCACAGTCACCCGCGCACTCTGTGCAGCGTGCTCTATGTCCTGGATCTGGGCGATGCCGGCGACGCCAACAACGGCACCTTCTATTTCGCCGATCCGCGCCTCGCGCCGTGCTGCCGCGAGGAGGCAGGCTACATGAGCACCCCGGCCGCCCCGACTTTCAAACCCGGTATGATGATCCTTTTCCCCGGCCAGGCGGTCCATTTCGTAACACCGTACCATGGACGGCAGCCGCGTCTGACCATGTCGTGGAACCTGAACAAGGTTGCGCGGCCAGGCGAGCCGCTTCCGGAAACGGTCCGTCGCCCGGGCTGATGCTGTGCGTCTGTTGTGCATCGCCAAACTCCGGCGGCGCTTCCGAAGAATGGCTCCAGCCCTCAACTCGGCCGTACGCTCGCCAGCCCGTCGCTTTCGCTCGCGGTGACACAAATACTGACCAGGGTGCGTTGCTCGTCATAGGGCCAGGGCCGGCCCCGGTGCAGGGTCGCGCGCTCGTCCCAGATCACCACGTCGCCGGACTGCCAGCGGTGAGTGTAGATCGCGTGCTGCGCCGTCATCGCCGCCATCAGGGTGTCGATCAGCGCCTTGCCCTCGGGATCGCCCATGCCCTCGACCGCATAGGCATGGCTGGCGATGTACAACGCCTCGGCGCCACTCGCCGGGTTCGGCCAGACCGCGCGCCAAGCCTGTTCGCTCCACTTGGTAATGTGGGGCTGGCTGGCCAGTTCCGAGTCAATCTGTGCGCGGGAATGCGCGTAGCGGTGGCGCAGCACAGCATTCCTCGCCCGCTCCTTCAGGCCCGGATCAAGCGCGCGCCAGCCTGCCCGGGTCGAGACAAACTCGGTCTCGCCACCGCTCGAGGTCACCACCCGCGCCTGCAGGACATTGGCCAGCGCCGGGACCGGCAGGAAGGTGCTGTCGGTGTGCCACAGCTGGTTGGCCTTCAGGTTGCGCGTCTTTAGGTCGTGCTCCGGTGCCACTGTTCCATCATCGCGCAGGTTTGACAGCGGTCCGATCTTCGGCTCGGGTCGATCTTCGCGGTCCTCCAACGGCCCGAACAGCCGGGCGAAGGCCAGGTGTTCTTCGTCGTCGAGGTTCTGACCTCGGAACAGCAGCAGCGAATGCTCCTCGAAGGCGGCACGGATCTCCGCGTAGCCGGCGCTGGCGGTGACCCGGCGCAGGTCGGTGTCATGGACCTCGACCCCAAAATTGGGGTGCAGCGACGTTGTACGCATCAATTTCCCTTCCGGCCGCAGGGTGCGAGAACGCTCAAATGATACCATCGGTCGATACACCGTCGAGATGATTCGCAGCTAACCGCCAATCTTCCCGCCTGGCGAGTTTCACCGCAGCCAAAACCTTGTTAGTGTCGCGCGGAACGGCCGAGAATTCACACCGATAACCACCGCGAGGCGCCACCATGTTCACCACCACAATCGCCGGAAGCCTGCCGAAACCAGCCTGGCTCGCCGAGCCGGAAAAGCTGTGGCCGGAATGGCAGTTGCGGGGCGCTGATTTGGAGCAGGGCAAGCGCGATGCGGCGCTGGTCTGGCTCAAGGAGCAGGAGGACGCTGGTATCGACATTGTCACCGACGGTGAGCAATTCCGCGGCCACTTTGTCCATGGCTTTCTGGAGACGATCGGCGGCATCGACTGGCAGAAGAAAACCAAGATGGGCATCCGCGACAACCGTTATGTGGTTGACGTGCCGACGGTGACCGGCCCGGTTACCCGCACCCGCTCGGTCCATGGCGACGAGGCCGCGTTCACCCGCGCCCACACCAAGCATGGGCTGAAATTCACCCTGCCGGGACCGATGACCATCTGCGACACCATCGCCGATGCCCATTACGGCCGCCGCGCCGACATGGCGATGGCCTTCGCCGAGCTGTTGAACCAGGAAGCCAGGGAGCTGGAGGCTAAAGGCGTCGACCTGATCCAGTTCGACGAGCCGGCCTTCAACGCCTTCATGGACGACGTCAATGAATGGGGCGTTGCGGCCCTTGAGAAAGCCGCCGAGGGCCTGAAATGCCAGACCGCGGTGCATATCTGCTATGGCTACGGCATCAAGGCGAACAATGATTGGAAGAAGTCGCTGGGTTCGGAATGGCGCCAGTACGAACGGATATTCCCGGCGATCAATGCCAGCCGGATCAATCAGGTCTCGCTGGAATGTGCCAACTCGAGGGTGCCGCTATCGCTGATCGGGCTTCTGAAGGACAAGCAGGTGATGGTCGGCGTCATCGACGTTGCCTCAACGGATATCGAGACGCCCGAGCAGGTCGCCGCCACCATCGAGGCAGCGCTGGCTTATGTCGATAAGGAACGCCTGTGCCCCTGCACAAATTGCGGCATGGCCCCACTATCGCGGACCGTAGCGGCGGCAAAACTGCAATCCCTGGGCGCTGGCGCCGAACTGGCCCGCAAACGGCACGGTGGGTAAGGTGTTTTGAACCAAAGAGGGGTCTGACAATGTGCCGGCGCCCGGCTGAGCGCCCTCGGCATTGCGTTCCCATGAATCGAAGTTCATATTCTTGAATAAACGCTCGAGAATGCTGAAGAAAAGATGCTTCATTGGGTCTATATTCGCCGATGTGGAAACTATGATTCCAATTTTGTATTTGCTGAGCGACTTGTGGGACAGCTTTACGAATTTCAGCTCGCCACGCTCGATCTCGCTCATGAAGCCGATTTTGGTGTAAATCCCCATGGCCTGGTTGGCCAGTATCGCCTGTTTGGCTACGACCAGTGTCGGCGCAGTCATCGTCGGTCCCGACTTGGATGTTCGCGCGACCGGGTTCAACGGCTTGCCGCGCGGCGTCAAAGCCAATGACGACAGCCGGTTCGATCGAAAAAGCGGCGAGAAATTCTTCTGGTTTGAACATGCGGAGCGCAATGCCATCTATAACGCCGCCCGCATCGGCACCGCGGTGGGTGGCTGTTCGATCTATGTGAACCGGTTCCCCTGCGCCGATTGCGCCCGAGCCATTATCCAGAGCGGCATCGGCAAAGTTCTTTGCCCGGCGAAGCCAGAACATGACGGAGCGTTGGATCACAGTTTCGACGTGTCGGAGGTCATGCTGGCTGAGGCTGGAGTTGAACTGGTGACGCTGAGTCCGAGCCCGGCGATGAGTTAGTCCGAACTTCGGGCAACCCATTTCAATTGACCGCAGTCTCGTTGCAAACCGGCCTCGCGCGCTTGGGCGCGGCAGTCAGGGCTGAGCACGGGATAGTGTTGAAGGGGATTGTTGTCCGCGAACGGTTCGATATTGGACGCAGATCCGAGCGGCGTGTTGGTCGGCTCAGTGCCAACAGCACGCGCTCGCAGTCGCGCTCGGCTAAGCCCCTCTCGTCACCTCGTAACGGCGCCTTCGCACCGTTCGTGCGACCTACTCCTCAAAGCGACCCGTGGCGTCACGATCGCGGTCGTATCGTCTCGTGAGCGCAAACGGCGGCAACCAGGACTCGCGACGGACGATCCAGCTTTCGTAGGTTGGCATCAGTTGGTCAGGGGCATCCAGGGATCCTAGATTCACTTCGATTTCGTCGCCGCTGCGTGCGAAAATGGACGAGCCGCAGCGGGGACAGAAAAACCGCCCGACGTAGTCGCGTGTTTCGCCATCGATCGTCACCGCATCCTGAGGGAACACCGCGGAAGCGTGGAAAAGGGCCCCATGATGCTTGCGGCAGTCGAGACAGTGACAAAGTCCGACCCGGTATGGGAGCCCCGACGCCACAATTCGGACGTTTCCGCACAGGCAACCGCCGGTGAATCGGTCCATGCTGCGTCTCCTCAAAAATCAAGCGGTCGGAATGGCTACAACGAACAGCACTGTCATTGCAATTACCCGAATTACGGCGACAGTGCGCTTACTAGAGTAGCGCGCCCATTCCCGACATTCAGCCCAGCGCGGCCGCAGCGAAACAGATCGCCAACCCCGCCAATACGGTCAGCGGATTGTGCCCGGCGAGGAGGCTTATGTCCACTCAGCCTCCCAGCGTCCGAAGGCCCGCGGCATCGAAGGGCCGGTCCGAGCCGAAGAGGTTTCCGGCGAACTGTGCCAGCGCATCGGCAGACGAGGCGCTGCGGCCTGCAAAGGCCAAGTTGGCACGGGCTTTCTTCAGGATATCGGCGTAGGTCATCGGCTCTCGGGTGCCGCCGCGGAGCTGTCCCTGGCGTTCCTCGACCACGCTGCCGTCGGCCAGCTCGGACCGAATATGGCCGGTATAGTTGCGCGGGTACTCGTCGTCCGGATTGATGACGTAGAAAATTTTGGCCGCTAGTGCCAGCGCCTGCGGGTCGGTCACGGCGGCGTCGGTGAACTGTGCCAGCCCGGCGTCGCCATGCAGGAACCCCGCCGCGATGGTATAGGGCGACGAGAACTTGGCCGCATAGGCTGTCGGGGGGGTCTGCTTTAGCGCCAGCGGCTCCCACAGGCGATGCACCGTGCCCTCGCCGACCTCGCATGTGATCCTCACTACGTCCTGCGGGCGGACGCCGTTGGCCGCCAGCCTGACGGCGCAGTCGATAAAGGGCTGGGTCATGGTCCCACAGGCATAAGGCTTGAAGGCGACGTTTGCCGATTCCCAGCGCCTACCCAGTTCGCTGGTCAGCGGTGCGAAGTTCGGTTTGATTGAGGGCGCGAACGAGGAAAAAAGGCCGTGCACACCCTCGAACACCGTCGCCGGGCCGCGGAACCCGGCGGCGCCCATTTGCGCCGCCCGGATTCCCGCTTGCGCCGCCCATCCGGGATGCATGCGCTTCGTCCAGGTGCCGTCGGCAAGATATTCGATGATGCCCGATGCCATCGACCCGGCGACCCCTAGCGTGTCGCGGATCTGCGCTGGGGTTTGGCCCATCGCTGCCGCCACGCCGGCAGCAGCGCCGATGCAGCCAAGGATCGCGGTCGGGTGGAAGCCACCTGCATGGACCCCCTTGCCCGAGACCATGCCGAGGCGATTGGCGACCTCGACACCGACGACAATGCCTTTTGCCACCGCATCCGCGCCGAGCCCCAGAGACTCACCCGCCGCGAACAGCGCCGGCACCATCACAACGCCGGAATGCACCGGACAGCCCTCGTAGGTGTTGTCGTAATCCTCGCCATGGCCACAGGTGCCATTGATCACCGCGGCGGCGGTCGATTCGAAGCCCTGCTCCAGTCCCCAGACCGAGCAGGCGCCGCGCTGGTCGAAGGCCCGTCGCACCGCCTGGCCGTAATCTGTGTCGAGCGCCGCGACGGTCAGTCCGGCCGTGTCGATGACCGTCCACTCGGTCGCTCTGCGCGCCGCCTCGGGGATCGCGGTGGTGTCGAGCCCGGCGATCCAATCGGCAAGGATTTCGGAGACGGTCGCCGCTGGTTGGTTCTTCATCGAATTTCCTCTAGCTCGGTCAGCCCCGGAACTCGGCAAGGCCAGACAGGGATGGCGCCTGTATCAAACTCTGGCAGAAAGTCAGTAATTGCTCGGACTTACCCGGATCCCAGCCGCCATAGGCAGCATTGGCACGGAACTTGGTAGTGATCTCGGCATCGGTCAGCGGCTCGTGGCGGCCGCCGCGCATGTGCGGCTGATGGTACTCTAGCACCTTGCCCGATTTCAGGGTCACGCGCAGGTCGCCGGTGTAGTTGCGGGGGTATTCGTTCAACGGGTCGATGATATACGAGATCTTCGCTGCGAACTCCAAAAGATGGGGCTGCGAGACCTTAGCATCGTCGAACTGGGCGAGGCCGCAATCGTCCTCGTAGAACCCCAGCGCCATGCAGAAGGGCATCGAGAACTTTGCCGCATAACCCGAGGGTGGCCGGTGCTTCGCTGACAATGGCTCCCACAACCGGTGGACCAGTCCCTCGCCGGTCAGACAGACGATACTGTCGATCTCGTCGGCGTCGATGCCGTCGCGCGCGAGCCGCCGGGCGCAGTCGATATAGGGGTGAATCATTGTCCCGCAGGCATAGGGTTTGAAGACAATCTCCTGCATGTACCAGCGGTCGCCAAGGGTATCGGTCAGGTGGGTATAGTCCGGGGTTGCCGTGGGCGCGAATGTCTTGAAGAAGTTGTGCCCGCCGTCGAAGACCGTGCGCGGGGCGAAGAAGCCGGCCCGTGCGATCAGCGCCGCCTTCAACCCTGATTGCGCCGCCCAGCCGGGGTGCAGCCGCTTGGTATGGGCGCCGTCGGTCAGGTATTCGATGATGCCCGACGAGAAGCTGGCCGCCACCCCCAGGGCTGCCGCCAGCCGGCCGCGGTCCAGCCCCAGTGCCACGCCCACTGCCGCCGCCGCCCCCAGCGCGCCGATCACTCCGACCGGGTGGAACCCGGCGCGGTGCATGTGGCCGGCGGCAACGTAGTTGATGCGACAGACCGCCTCGAGCCCCGCGATCAACCCCAGAGCGGTGCGTTCGCCGGTCAGGCCAAACCTTTCGCCGGCTGCCAGGACGGCAGGGATCACCATCGCGCCGACCCGGATCGGAGCGCCCTCCAGCGTGTCGTCGAAATCCTCGCCATGGATGGCGACACCATTGACGAGCGCGGCCCCTGCTGCATCCAGGGTCCGGTCATGGCCGATTACGGTGCAGCTGCCGGTGGCCTCGCAGCTCTCCAGCACTTGGGCGATGTAGTCGCTGTTCCGGGCGGCGAGGCACAGGCCAGCGGCATCAGTCAGGTCGCGTAGTGCCGTCGAGGTTGCCGCAGCCGGCACCTCCGCCAGTGTCAGCCCGGCAAGGAAACCCGCGAAACGCTCCGAGACGGTTTCGTCGAATCTAATTGCCCCGGCCACCGCATCTCCCACCAATATTTCCCTCGCATTCGGGCGCCACATTCCCATCGACCTTCCGGACTGTCAACAATTGACGGTCGCGCTCTGACGGTCCAGTTTCAGGCAGTAATACGGGCATCGAAAGGGGACCAGAGATGACCATCGCGGCAGATCAGGCATTGCAGGGCCGAGTGGCCATGATCACCGGCGCATCACGCCGGATCGGGCGTGCTGCGGCGCTGGGCCTGGCGCGCCACGGCGCCGACCTTGTGGTCAGCGCGCGCTCGGCCCGCGACGAGATCGAGGCGGTTGAGACCGAAATTCGTGCCATCGGCCGACGCGCCCTGGTGGTGATGGGCGACGTCAGCGACGAGGCCGATGTCGCTCGGATGGCGAGCGAGGCCGCCTCCGCCTTCGGCCGGGTCGATATCCTGATCAACAACGCCGCCATCCGCAGACAGGCTCCGCTGCTGGAGATGAGCTTGGCGGAGTGGCGCGAGATCAATTCGGTCATCCTCGACGGCGCCTTCCTGATGAGCCGGGCGATCCTGCCGGCGATGATCGCCAATGGCGGCGGCACAATCATCAATATTGGCGGCGTGACCGGGCATATTGGCGCCAGCGAACGCGCCCATGTCTGCACTGCCAAGGCGGGTCTGGTGGGGCTGACCAAGGCAATTGCGGTGGAATTTGCCGACCGAGGGATCACCGCGAACTGCCTGGTGCCGGGCAAAATCGGTGGCAAACGTTCTGCCACTTCGGGGGCCTCGCCGGGGATGGCGCGGGAAATTCTGCTGGGCCGCGAGGGCGAGATTGACGAGGCGGCGGGGATGCTTGTCGCACTTTGCCTGCCGCCGGCCCGGTTTATGACCGGGCAGACTGTCCATGTCTCCGGCGGGCTCTACATGCCCTGAACCCACCGCTCTGCCAACAGAAGCGGCCGCAAGGCGCGGACATCAGCGATCTCGCCGATGTTCCGGATCGCCGCGATCAGTGACTCGGTCTGACCGGCGCCCAGATGCGGCGCGATCAGGTCGCGCGCCTTGTCCTCGACCTGCGCCGCGCTCATCGGATTGTCGGGCGTTCCCAGCACTGCCCGCGTGCGGTGGCTGAGCCTGCGACCGTCGTGGCAGTCGATCTCGATGATCGCCTGCCGGGCGGGGCGGGCTTCGGTGAGTTCGCGGCTGGGGGTCGCCTCGATGCGGGCACGTATCTCCAGCACCGCCGGATCCCGCATCCGCGACAGGTCATGTGACGAGGCGAAGCTCAGCGCGCCATCGGCGAGTGTCAGCGCCAGCAGATGTTGCAGGCAGACATCGGGCATGTCGCGGTTGTCGATGATCGGGAAGCGGTCGTCGGGCATGATGGCGAGCAACCGGGCGACGTCGCGCGCGGTCACGCCCTCGGTCTCCATTAACCGGGTCAGCGAATCCAGCGCCGCCTGGATCGGTGAGCCGACGCACCATTTCTTGATCGAGGCGGCCATGATCTCGAATCGTGTCCCGAGGCCGTCGACCAACGCCGCGGGCTTCGCATTCTCGGCGAAGGCGGAGAGATAGGAATGCGCGCCGGTCAGCGACCCGGTCACGCCGCTGGCGCCGGAGGCGACGAAGATCGCCCCGAAAACCCCGTTGCGGGCGCCCATGCCGCCGAAGTCGAAGGCCTTCTCAACATGCTCCGGGTCGCGCTGCCAGTAGGGGATGCCCGAGGCCTGCTGGGTGGCATAGGACAGCAGATGGTCGCACTGCTCCGCATCCAGCCCGGCCAGCGCGCCTGCCGCCGCTGCGGCGCCGAAATTGGCGCCCAGGCAATGGGTCGAATGCGTGCCGGTGCGGGGACCGGCAAATCCCAGCGCCATCGTCGCGCGGGCGCCAATATCATAGCCGCAAGCGATAGCGCGCAACAGTTCGGCGCCGCTTCGGCCCCGGTGCTCGGCAACCGCCAGTGCCGCCGGCACCACCGCGCAACCAGGGTGAAACCGGCCGCCGAGATGCGAATCGTCGGTCTCGTCCGCATGCGCTGCCATGGCCCCGGCAAAGGCGGCGTCGACGGCCGTGGTCAAGATTGAGGTGCCGGGCACACAGGCATCGGCGGGCCCCGCCTGACCGGCGACGAACGAAGCCGCTCGCTTACCTGCCCTGAGAGCCTGGCCGCTGATGATCGCGGCCAGCGTGTCGAGCAGGTGCAGACGCGTCTTTTCCGCTACGTCGGCGGGCAACGGGTTGTCAGCGCTGCCGGCGATATACGCCGCGACGCGGCGCGTCAGGTCCTGGGAATTCATCTCGCCCTCCGAAAGTCAGTATCGCTGATCGGCAAGCACATTCTGAAAATTATCGGCAATTGACAACCGAGTGCGGTGCTGTGACGCTCAGCTTGGTACGTACCCGTCGACTACTTACCCGTCGACAATCGGTGCGGCAGGCATGATGGGAGGATCAGATGATACGCCAATTCCGGACACTCGCCGTAGCCGCGTTTGCCGCCACGGCCGCGATCGCCAGCCTTGCGGGCTCCGCCACGGCCCAGAGTTACCCGCACGAAACCGTTACCCTGATCACGCATTCGAAGCAGGGTGGTGGCACCGATGTCTTCCTGCGCGCGATGACGCCATTCCTGGGCAAGTATCTGGGCGCGAACTTCGTCGTTGAGAACGTCAGGGGTGGCTCCGGCGCCAAGGCGATGGCGAAACTGGCTACAGCGCCCGCGGATGGCGCCATCTTCTATGGAACAACGCCGACTTTCATCAACACCTCGCTGCTCAGCAAGCCGGATTTCACTTTCAAGGACCTGAGCGGCGTCGCCAACGTGTTTCTCGACCCGCAAATCGTCTATGTGCGTGCCGAGAGTCCCTATAATTCGGTCCAGGAGATCGTCGACGTAGCGCTCGCCAGTCCCGGCACGATGAAGTTTGGCGTCACGACGCCCGGCTCGCTCGACCGCCAGGTAATGGAGAAGTTCAAGGCGCTGACCGGCGTCGTGGCCCCGGTGATCACCCATGACGGCGGCGGCGAGTTGCTGATCAGCGTGCTCAACGGCACCGTCGACCTCGGCATCGGCGAGATCCAGGAACTTTCGGCCCAGCTCGCGGCGGGCAAGGTGCGGGTCATCACCACCTACACCAAGGACCGGCTGGCCGACTTCCCGGACGTAATGACCGCGCGCGAGCAGGGCATCGATCTGGTGATCAACAAGTTCCGTGGCATCGCCGGGCCGAAAGGACTGCCCGACGACATCTACGCCAAGTGGGAAACCGCCATTCAGGGGGTGCTCGAGGATGCCGAGTTCAAAGCATGGTATTCCGCCCAGAGCCTGGTTCCGTTCTACATGGGCCATACCGAATACGACGCCTTCCTCGCTGATTTTGCTGCCGACCAGGAGTTGTTCTTCAAGGAATACGGGATCACCGACGACTGATAACGGATCCGGCGAAGCCTGCGGGAGACTGCATGATGCCGAAAGACTTCTGGATCGGCTCAGTCGGTCTGGGCTTCGCCGCCATCTACTGGTTTGAGGCGGGCAAGATCCGCATCAGCCCTCTGGATGACCCGGTGACTGCGGCGGGTTTGCCAAAGGCCCTGGGCATCGTGTTCGGCGTTCTGGCTATCGTCATGATCGTCCGCGGCCTGCTGGAGTTTGCCGGCCGGCGCCCTGCGGTATCCGGTGGGATCACTGATCAGCCAAAGCCCGGCGAGCGCATGCGCCCGCATCTGCGGGCTGCGGGTGTGCTGGCGATCGGCGTCGCCTATCTGCTGTTGATTCCCTATGTCGGCTATGCTCTCGGCATTATGGCGCTGATGCTGGCGATCTCGATGTACATCGGGGCACCGCTGGGGGTCCGTTCGGTCATGACTGCTGTGCTTGGTGGCATCTTCTTCCATCTGCTGTTCGTCGAGCTTCTCGGTATACCGCTTCCGGAGGGCGCCTTGATCGAGACGCTCCTGGGCAGCAAATCCTGACTTCCATCGAAAGGCAAACGCATCATGGAAGGCCTGAACCACGCCTGGACGGCCCTGACGACAACGCCAGCGGCCTTTGCCGCGGTGGGTGGCGTGATCTGGGGCATCCTTGGCGGCGCGCTGCCCGGAATCTCGCCGTCGATCGCCATGGCCCTGCTGCTGCCATTCACCTATACGATGGATCCGATCCCGGCCATCGTGCTGCTGGCCTCGACCTATGTCGGGGCCGAGTACGGCGGATCGATCCCGGCAATCCTGATCCGAACCCCGGGCACCAACGCCGCCGCTGCCACCGCCATCGACGGCTACGAGATGCTCAAGCAGGGCCGCGGCGGCGAGGCGCTGGGGATATCGCTAGTGTCGGGCGTGATCGGCGGGTTGATCGGCCTGTTTTTCCTGGTTGTGCTGACCGAGCCGCTGGCGCGGGTCGCACTCGCCTTCACGCCGCCGGCCTATTTCGCGTTGGGGATTCTGGGCCTCAGCGTGATCGCCTCGCTGTCCGCGGGGTCGCTGGTCAAGGGGCTGATGGCGGGGGTCATCGGCCTGATGATCGCCACCGTCGGCACCGACCCGATCTCGGGCGTCAACCGCTTCACCTACGGCTCGCCGGACCTGTTGGGCGGCATTCCATTTATCCTGGTGATGGTCGGTGTCTTCGCCGTATCCGAGCTTTGCGCGCAGGCTGGCAAGCCCGCATGGGACCGGCCCGAGAAGGCCCAGACACGGATCAAACTGCCAAGCTGGGCGATGATGAAACGGCTGCGAAAGCCACAGGCTATCGGCTCCGGAATCGGGCTGTTCGAGGGCTGCATGCCGGGCGCGGGCGGTTCGATTGCCGCTTTCATGGCTTATAACGAGGCGCGCCGCTGGTCGAAGCATCCGGAGGAGTTTGGCCACGGCTCGCCCGAGGCCATCGCCGCGCCGGAATGCGCCAACAACACCGTCGCCGGGACCGCACTGGTGCCGATGCTGTCCTTCGGCATCCCGGGCTCGAACTCGACCGCGATCCTGCTGGGGGGGCTGCTGATCCACGGGCTGCAACCGGGGCCGCTGCTGTTCGTTCAGCACCCGGACGTGGTCTATGGCCTGTTCGGCGGGCTTCTGGTTGCCAACCTGTCGCTGTTCTTCGTCGGAATGCTGGTGCTGACCCCGGCGATCTGGCTGGTGAACAGACCGAAGCCTTACCTGATGGCGGCGATCTACGCTTTGATCTTCTCGGGCATCTACTCCATCGATCACAGCCTTTTCGACCTCTACATCGTCCTGCTCGCCGGGGCCGTGGGCTATGCGATGCGGCTGTTGGGGTTTCCGTTCCTGCCGTTGGTGCTGGGCCTGGTGCTAGGTTATTTGATCGAGTCGAACTACCGCCGGTCGCTGCTGCTGACCAATGGTGATCACCGCGTCTTCATCGAAGACCCTGTCTCGTTGGGGCTTCTGATTACCGCGGTTGTCTTCATCGCCGGCTCGGCGCTGCGTGATCTTCGCGCGGCGCGGCGCGAAAAGGACGTTGACGCGTGAAGCTGTACCGGACCGTGGCCACCGACCAACCGCCGCCACGGCTGCAACTGCGCTGACAAAGTTCCCTTGATATGGTCCATTGCGCGGGATGAACCGATCCGGTTCTAAGGCGACCACGGAATCGCCGGATGCCCTGACAAGCCGGAAGAGATCTTCATCGGGCCGCGAGTGATCGCCAAGGTGCCGGGAGGCAAGCGCCATACCCTCAAAACGGCACGTCGTCCGCCTCGCCCGTCTTGTCCGCATCGGTCACATACGACGCCACCACTTTCTTCTCGCCGGCCTTCTCGAAGTCGACGGTCAGTTTGTCGCCTTCGATCCCGGTAATCCGGCCGTAGCCGAATTTCAGGTGAAATACCCGCGTTCCCAGCTCGAACCGGCTGGCGGCCTGGGCGTCGATGACCAGGTTGCGGGCCTCGCGCGGCTGGGCCAGGCCGTGCTCGCCGCGCCGGGCGGCCATGCGCCGCCAGCCGGGCGAGTTGTAGGTCGAGGCGTTTGCTGCCCGCTGCTCCAGTGTCGAACCTTGCGGCTCGATGACCGAGGCAGTCGCCGCTGCGCCGAAGCCGCCACCGTACAATCCCGGTGGTGTCAAAACCTCGACATGGTCGGGCGGCAACTCGTCGATAAAGCGCGACGGCAGCGAGGATTGCCAGCGACCGTAGATGTGGCGGTTAGCGGCGAAGCTGACGGTAAGGTGCGCCCGCGCCCGGGTCAGGCCGACATAGGCCAGGCGGCGCTCCTCCTCGAGCCCCTTCAGCCCGGTCTCGTCCATCGAGCGCTGCGATGGGAAGAGGCCATCCTCCCAACCCGGCAGGAACACCGCCGGGAACTCCAGCCCCTTGGCGCCGTGCAGGGTCATGATCGAAACCTTGGCCCCGGCGTCGTCGGTGGCGTTGTCCATGACCAGGCTGACATGCTCGAGGAAGCCCTGCAGGTTCTCGAACTCCTCCAGCGCCTGGACCAGTTCCTTGAGGTTCTCCAGCCGGCCCGGCGCGTCGGGCGACTTGTCGGCCTGCCACATGCCGGTGTAGCCGCTTTCGTCAAGGATGCGCCCGGCGATGTCGACGTGGTTGGCGCCTGGGGCCGCGAGATCCACATGCCAGTGGTCGAACCGGGCGATCAGGTCGCCCAGCGCCTTGGCTGATTTCTTTGACAGACCCTCGCCGGTCTCGGCGGCGATCCGGGCGGCGTCCAACAAGGTAATGCCGTTGTCGCGCGCCACCGCATTGATCGCCTGCTGCGCCTTGTCGCCCAGGCCGCGTTTTGGGGTGTTGATGATGCGCTCGAACGCCAGCCCGTCGTCGGGACTGATGGCGACGCGAAAATAGGCCATGGCGTCGCGGATCTCCATGCGCTCGTAGAAGCGCGGGCCGCCGATCACCCGGTAGGGCAGGCCGATGGTAAGGAACCGATCCTCAAAGGCACGCATCTGGAACGAGGCGCGCACCAGGATCGCCATATCATCGAGGCTCAACGGGTCGTGGCCACGGGTGCCGCGCTGAAAGGACTCGACCTCCTCGCCGATCCAGCGCGCTTCTTCGTCGCCGTCCCAATGACCAATCAGGCGGACCTTCTCGCCTTCGTCTGCCTCGGTCCACAGGGTCTTGCCCAGCCGATCCTTGTTGGCAGCGATCACCCCGGAGGCGGCAGCCAGGATATGCGGCGTCGAGCGGTAGTTCTGCTCCAGCCGGATGACCTGCGCGCCCTCGAAATCCTTCTCGAAGCGCAGGATGTTGCCAACCTCGGCCCCGCGCCAGCCATAGATCGACTGGTCGTCGTCGCCGACGCAGCAGATGTTTCGGTGCTCGGCGGCCAGCAGGCGCAGCCACATATATTGGGCAACGTTGGTGTCCTGATACTCGTCGACCAGGATGTATTTGAACCGCTTCTGGTAATCCTTCAGGACGTCCGGGTGGTTCTGGAATATCTGCACCACATGCAGCAGCAGGTCGCCGAAATCGACCGCGTTCAGGGTTTTCAGACGGTTCTGATAGGCGGCATACAGTTCGGCCCCGCGGCCATTGGCAAAGCCACCTTCGTCGGGCGGCACCCGGCCCGGCCCCTGGGCGCGGTTCTTCCAACGGTCGATCATCGAGGCGAACAGGCGGGCGGGCCAGCGCTTGTCGTCGATGTCCTCGGCCCGGAGAAGCTGTTTGATCAACCGGATCTGGTCATCGGTATCAAGGATGGTGAAGGTAGATTTCAACCCCGCCAGCTCGGCGTGCCGGCGCAGGATCTTGACGCAAATGGCGTGGAAAGTGCCGAGCCACGGCATGCCCTCAACGCCCTGACCGACCAGATCGCCGATCCGGTTTTTCATCTCGCGGGCGGCCTTGTTGGTGAAGGTGACCGCCAGGATCTGGCTTGGCCAGGCGCGCTGATTATGGACCAGATGGGCCAGCCGCGTGGTCAGCACCCGGGTCTTGCCGGTGCCCGCACCCGCCAGCACCAGCACCGGACCGTCCAGCGCCTCGACGGCGGCGCGCTGATCCGGGTTCAGGCTCGCCAGATACGGCGCGCGCGGGCTCGCCTGCTGGGACAGTGGCCGCTGTTCCCATGCCTCGAAGGCTGTCGCTTCGTCGAGTTCCATGTCGTTCATCACCGGCAGGATAGCGGCACCGGCGCTCAGGGGAAAGGGTTTGTTCACTACATGTTCGCAAAAATTAACCAGGTTCACGGTGATTTCACCGAAACCCGTCTTGCTCAACCGCGAAACCGCGCCATAGTTCTGTGCAACGGTTACAGACAGCCTAGGGGAATGCCATGTTCGGTCTCGACATTTTCGGCCTGAAGAAGACAGCCATGCCAACGTCTGACAATGCCTTGCCCGGCCGCGCCGGTCCGATTCCCACTGCCGAGACCCATTTCATCAATGGCCACCCACTGGCCGGGCCATACCCGGAGGGAGCCGAGATCGCCGTGTTCGGCATGGGCTGCTTCTGGGGCGTCGAGCGGCGGTTCTGGAAACTGCCGGGGGTTTGGGTGACGATGGTCGGCTATGCCGCCGGGTCAACCCCGAACGCGACCTATCAGGAGGTCTGTTCCGGCCGAACCGGGCACAACGAGGTGGTGCAGGTGGTCTTCGAGCCCTCAAAAATCAGCTACGCCGAGCTGCTGCGCGAGTTTTGGGAAAACCACGATCCGACCCAGGGCATGCGCCAGGGCAACGATGTCGGCACCCAGTACCGCTCGGGCATCTATGTCTTCGACGCCGCCCAGGAGGCGCTGGCGCTGGAGACCCGCGATGCGTTCCAGGAACGGCTGACGGCGGCGGGCCATGGCCAGATCACCACCGAGATCATCGCCGCACCAGAGTTCTATTTCGCCGAGGATTTCCACCAGCAATACCTGGCCAAAAACCCCGGCGGCTACTGCGGCGGCGGCGGGGTCGGAGTGCCTTGTCCGGTGGGGGTGGGGGCATAGTTGGGACGCCCCTGCGCTTGGTGCACATGATGCGAGCTCGGTTCGACTTTCAGTTAAGGGGCTTTTGACCCGGGCCGCTGAACGGCTTAATTACCAAATTGGCGCAAATTCACGCCTGGCGCCTCCGGCGATGGCCTTGAGGCCGCACGAAAACTGACATTGCCGAATCCATCAGTAGAGCGATCGGGGTGATCCATCAGAGAGAATCCTGCGTAATAATACGTATATCCGCTGCGTGAACGCGTAGTTGTACTAAATTGAAGAAAAACACAATTTCACTCAATCTTACGGCATGACTTGAACGCTGGATTTCCGGCAAACTGACTTAAACCATCTGGAGGGTTCTATGACCAAATTCACTATGTTCCTCAGCGACGACGCTGGCGCCGTGACCATCGACTGGGTTGCCCTGACCGCGGGTATCCTGCTTCTGGGCATCATGGTCGTCTACACGATCTTCAACAACGGCGTTGCCAACCTGGTCTCCAACGTCAACTCGACGCTCTCGGGCATAAGCACCGGCGTGAGCGTCGGCACGATCAACAACACCAACCAGTAATTACGAAATCTAGCTTCGAAATTGCCAACGGGGCGCCCGCTGATCAGTGGGCGCCCTTTCGCCTCTAACCGCGGGATTATTTGCAGGCACGCCGCTTCTCATCCGCCCACCGGCAGGATGCATTGGGCGCCATGCGTCAAATATTCTTTCCGTTACCCGGCGCGGCATTTCATCTCCGCCGCCACAACCCCATCGCCTTGCCCTTCGGTCTATTGTAGGCACGGCCCGGTCTGATCAACCGGCAAAGGCTGCACCATGGCGACCTATACGGCACTCACCACGCTCGACAGCGAGGCGGCGGCGCAGGCGCTGGCTGCGGCAATGGAGGCGCTGGACCCGGTCCCGACCGGCATCGGCGTCATGGAGATCGAGGACGGTCTCGGGCGGCGCGAGGTTGGGGGGTATTTCACCGAACGGCCCAACCATGCCGGGCTGGCGCTGCTGGCGGTGATCCACGGGGCGCGGCCGTTTGCGGTCAGCAAGGTCGATGACCGCAACTGGGTGGCGCAGGTGCAGCGTGAGCTGACCCCGGTCGAGGCCGGGCGCTTCGTGTTATATGGTAGCCACGATGCGGACCGCATCGGGGTCAACCGCGTCGGCCTGAAGATCGAGGCGGCGATGGCTTTTGGCACCGGGCATCATGGCACCACGCGGGGCTGTCTGCTGTTGTTGGAGCGATTGCTGCGCCGCGGCGAGAAGGCCCGCCGCGCGGCCGATATCGGTTGCGGCACCGGGGTGCTGGCGATGGCGGCGGCAAAGGTCTGGCGGGTGCCTTGCGTCGCCGTCGATATCGATCCGGTGGCCAGCTGGACCGCCAGCGAGAACACCCGGGCCAATCGTCTGCATCCTTGGGTGCGAAGCGGGCAAGGGGCCGGGTTTCGTGGCGGCCTTGTGCGCGCATGGGCGCCCTATGATCTGATCTTCGCGAATATCCTCGCCGCACCCCTGAAGCGCATCGCGCCGGACATGGCGCGGCATCTGGCGCCGGGCGGCGTGGCGATCCTGTCCGGGCTGCTGCGCAGCCAGGCGCGCGGGGTCGAGGCGGTTTATGCCGGTCACGGCCTGCGCTGCGAAGACCGGGTTGTGTTGGGCGAATGGGTCAGCCTGATGCTGCGCAAGCGCTAAGCCGGGCTGCGACAAATTAAAACTGCCGCAAATTAAGAACGCCGCCCCGGGGAGGCGGGGCGGCGTCTACCATGGGGCGAACCCATGAACTGGTGGCGAGGTTCAGCGGCCGGTGCGGCCAAAATCCTCGACCTGCGAACGGGTCAGACCGATGTCGTCCAGCTGAGCCGGGCTCAGCGAGCGCAGCGCATTGATCGTGCGCCGGGTCTCGTTCCAGGCCCGCAGGTTGCCAGCGACGCCGGACACGGCGGTGACCATGCGGTGAATGGTGATTGCGCCGAACGGGGCGGCGGCGGTGGTGATGATGTTGGCCATGTCAGCGACTCCTCAGATTACTCGTTACGAATGGGCCATGTGGTCCGTCGTTGAGAGATAGATAGGCCCACCCTGTTTCGGAAACAATTGCTACAAACGCATGACCGATATGCATTTTTTGCAACTGTGGTGCGGTGCACAAAACTGACGATAAAGTGTCGTTTTTGGATCGTTCCTGGCGTTCTGCACCGAAATCTGATGCCTGTTTGCACCAACTGTGGATAAACGATTAACCGGCGGGTCGGATCGCTGCATTTGATCGCATGTAAGGCGTCGCCCAAGCCGAGAGAATCAGCCGCTCGCAACGGCATAAAGATGCGTGGCGTTTCGTCGAAAACAAGAAACGGCCACCCCGGAGGCAGGGCGGCCGTGCCATCGACGGAAATTTTGCGGCGCTTGAGTTCAGAAGCACTTGCGGCTGATGTCGCCCCGGCTCAGGCCGATGTCGTCCAGCTGGCCGGCACTCAGACGGCTCAGCGCGGCGACGGTGCGGCGGGCGTTGTTCCAGTCGCGAATCGCGACGAACAGGTCGGATACGGCACCAACGGTGCGGTGGATCGTGATGGCGCCGAGCGGTGCGACGGCGGGGGTGTAGGTGATGGCCATTTCGACGTCTCCTGTTTTGATGTCTGGGCGGGCCATGTGGCTCGTCGGTGAGGCATAGGTAGGGCCGATCCCTGCCGCGAACAATCGCTATAAATGCATGACCGACATGCGTTTTTTGCAACCGTGCTGCGGCGCACAAATTCGACGTTGCGCGGTCTGTTTTCGACATTCCCAGGCAATCCGTGCTGGTCTTTGTTCTCCTTTCGTGCTAACTGTCAAAAAAGGGTGAATATCGGGGGCGGTGAAATGCGGGTGATTGGTTTCGATCCAGGGCTTCGGCGCACCGGATGGGGTGTCGTCGATGTAGCGGGAAGCCGACTCAGCCATGTCGCCAATGGCGTCTGCACCACCGACGCCGACAAGAGCGGCGGCGATCTGGCGTTGCGATTGTTGCGGCTGCACGGCGAGATCGAGCGGGTGGTGCTGGAGTATCGCCCCGATCAGGCGGCGGTCGAGCATACCTTCGTCAACAAGGATGCGGCGGGCACGCTGAAGCTGGGTCAGGCGCGGGCAATCTCGCTGCTGGTTCCGGCGCAGCACGGGATCCCGGTGGCGGAATACGCGCCGAACGCGGTGAAGAAGGCCGTGGTCGGGGTCGGCCATGCTGACAAGGTGCAGATCCAGCACATGTTGAAGATGCTGCTGCCGGGGGTCGATCTGACCGGGCCGGACGCGGCCGATGCGCTGGCGGTGGCGATCTGTCATGCTTGGGCGGCGGGAACCAATCTTCGCATGGCGAAAGCGCTGGAGGCGGCGCAATGATCGGCAAGATAACATGATCGGCAAGATAACGGGCCGGGTCGATTATGTCGCCGACGACCATGTGCTGATCGAGACCGCGGGTGTTGGCTATATCATCCACTGCGCCGCGCCGACCCTGGCGGCAATGCCGGGGCCGGGCGAGGTCGCGGCGCTGTACACTGAAATGGTGGTACGCGAGGACCTGATGCAACTGATCGGGTTTCGCACCGTGGCCGAGCGCGAATGGCACCGGCTGCTGACCAGCGTGCAGGGGGTTGGCGCCAGGGTGGCGCTGGCGATCCTCGGCGCGTTGGGACCGGACGGGGTCAGCCGGGCGCTGGCGCTGGGCGATGTTGCTGCTATCCGGGCGGCGCCGGGGGTCGGGCCGAAGCTGGCGGTGCGGATTGCCAACGAGCTCAGCGACAAGGCGCCGGCGGTGATGGCGCTGGGGGCGCAGGGCAAACGGACTGCGGTGGCCTCCGGCCCGGTGCCGGTTGGCGAGGCGATGAAGTCAGCAGCAGTGGTGCTGGCGGACGGCGCGACGGCTGACGCGCTGTCGGCGCTGGTGAACCTTGGCTACGACCGGATGCAGGCGGCCCGCGCTGTCGCCGAGGCGGCGGGCAGCGGCTCGGGCTCCGCCGATCTGATAAAGGCGGCATTGAAAACCCTGGACCGGAACCTCTAGGCTATGGCGATGCCAGATCCCATTATAGACCCGATCCCAGACCCGATGCTGCGCGGCGATCCGCAAACGCAGGATGCCGACGAGCGAACGCTGCGGCCGCAGACGCTGGACGATTTCACCGGCCAGGAGGCGGCGCGAGCCAACCTCAAGGTTTTCATCGAGGCGGCACGGATGCGCGGCACGGCGCTGGACCATCTGTTGCTTTATGGGCCTCCGGGTCTGGGCAAAACCACGCTGGCGCAGATTGTCGCGCGGGAACTTGGGGTCAATTTCCGCATGACCTCCGGGCCGGTCATTGCCAAGCCGGGCGATCTGGCGGCGGTGCTGACCAACCTCGAGCCGCGCGATGTGCTGTTCATCGATGAGATCCACCGCCTCAGCCCGGTGGTCGAGGAAATTCTGTACCCGGCGATGGAGGATTTCGAGCTTGATCTGATGATCGGCTCCGGCCCGGCGGCGCGCACCGTGCGTATTGACCTGTCGCCCTTCACCCTGATCGGCGCGACGACCCGGCTGGGCCTGCTGACCACGCCGCTGCGCGACCGTTTCGGCATCCCGACCCGGCTCGAGTTCTACAGCCATGCCGAGCTTGAGCTGATCATTGGGCGCGCGGCCCGGCTGATGGGGCTGGAGGCCGAGGCCGACGGCGTGGTCGAGATCGCCCGGCGCGCCCGTGGCACGCCCCGGGTTGCCGGGCGGCTGCTGCGCCGGGTGGCGGATTTCGCGCTGGTCGAGACCGACGGGCGATTGACCCGCAAGCTGGCCGACCGGGCGCTGGAACGCCTCGGTGTCGATCACCTGGGCCTCGACAGCGCCGACCGCCGCTATCTCAGCGCCATCGCCGAGCACTATGGCGGTGGCCCGGTCGGGGTCGAGACCATGTGCGCCGTTCTCTCGGAGGCCCGCGACGCCATCGAGGAGGTGGTCGAGCCGTTCCTGATGCAGGCCGGCCTGGTCGCCCGCACCCCTCGGGGCCGGATGCTGACCGCAGGCGCCTGGCGCCACCTGGGCCTGACCCCGCCGAAGCGGGCGGAGCAGCCGGAGCTGTTCGAGGAGGATGGGGAGTGACGATAGCGAAGATGCAAGCCCGGTGACCCACCGCCTGACCATCCGCGTCTACTACGAGGACACCGACCTGGCTGGCGTCGTCTACTACGCCAACTACCTGCGCTTTATCGAGCGCGGGCGGTCCGAGGCGCTGCGCGATCTTGGCATCGACCAGACCGCCCTGAAGCGCGATCTGGGGGTGGTCTTCGTTGTGCGCCGCCTGAGCGTCGACTACCTGGCGCCTGCGGTCTTCGACGATGTGCTGGAGATCCGTACCCGGGTGACCCGCCTGCGCGGTGCCTCGGTCGAGATGGCGCAGGAGGTCTGGCGCGCCGGAGAATGTCTGAACCGCGCCGCGCTGACCATCGCCTGCATGGACAGCGTCGGGCGGCCAAAACGGCTGCCGGAGGATGTGCGCGACCGGCTGGGGCGGCTGTCGGACCCGGAATAATGCCGAAATGTAATGCCAATGAAATTTTCGGACGTAAGATTGCCATTGAACTACTCGCAATTAAGCGCGATATCGCGCATAGTGAGATTGTCTGCGCCGCGAACTGAAAAATCATGCCCAACGTCCGTGTAACGGTAGCGTAAATATGGGCAAGGCGGCACTGGCACGAGGCACCGAGGGCAGGACTATAGTAAAATGGATCCAATTGGATTTTCGGCCGCCGCGCTAATGGCGGTTGCGCAGCTTGGCGGGACCGAGGCCGCACTGGCGGCGCCGGAGGTGAATGCAATCGACTTTTCGCTCGCGGCGATGTTTCTGCGGGCGACGACGGTTGTGCAGATCGTGATGATAATGCTGGTGGCGGCGTCATTCTGGTCATGGGCAGTGATCTTCGAGAAGGTGCTGTTATTCGGCCGCCTGATGGGCAAATCGAGCAAGTTCGAGGACCTGTTCTGGTCCGGCCAGCCGCTCGACGAGCTGTTCGATCGCGTCGGCGAGCGCCCTCATACGCCGATCGAGCGGGTTTTTACGGCTGGTATGACCGAGTGGCGCCGTTCGCTGCGCCAGGAGGGTGGGTTGATCCCCGGCACCCAGGCCCGTGTCGACAGGGCGATGAATGTCGCGATCGCGCGCGAAGCCGAGGAGACCAACAAGCGTCTGTCCTATCTGGCCACAGTTGGCTCGGTGTCGCCTTTTGTTGGCCTGTTCGGAACCGTTTGGGGTATCAAGCACGCATTCGAGTCGATCGCAGTGCAGCAGAACACCAACCTGGCGGTCGTGGCACCCGGCATCGCCGAGGCGCTGCTGGCAACCGCACTGGGATTGCTGGCGGCCATTCCGGCGGTTGTAGCCTATAACAGGTTTTCGTCGGATGCCGAGCGGCTGACCGGTGGTCTGGAGAATTTCGCCGACGAATTCTCGACCATTCTCGGCCGTCAGATCGACCGCCAGAGCGGAGAGAAGTAATGGGCATGATGCGACAGCAATCCGGTCAGAGCCGGGCCAGCGCCCGGCGCGGTCGTAACACCATGCGGCCGATGTCCGAGATCAACGTGACGCCGATGGTCGACGTGATGCTGGTGCTGCTGATCATCTTCATGGTCGCGGCGCCGTTGCTGACTGTCGGGGTGCCGCTCGAGTTGCCAAAAACCCGGGCGCAGGCGCTGCCGACCGAGCAGGAGGAGCCGCTGACGATCAATCTGGACGCCGAGGGCCGGGTCTACATCCAGAAGACCGAGGTCGATGCGGCGGATCTGGTGCCAAAGTTGACCGCAATTCAGGCCGAGCGTCAGTCCGATAAGGTTTTCCTGCGCGCCGATACGTCGCTCGATTATGGCGTGGTCATGCAGATCATGGGGGCACTCAGTGCTGGCGGATTTCGTAATATCGGGCTGGTGACGGATCAGCCCGACCCAGCACGTATCAACTAGCAGGGGGTCCGGCGAGGGCGACTGAAATGCAACCGCGCGAGATGAAAACCGGGGCGACCGTTTCAGGGGGAATGCATCTGGCATTCTTGGTCCTCGCGCTGTTCGGTACCGGGTGGTTCGCTGACCGCGATCCAGTGCCGCTGGCGGTAAACCAGGTCGAACTGGTCGACGGCACCAATTTCGAAGCGGCGTTATCGACCGCACCAGTGGTCCCAAATGAGGGCCCGGCTGAATTGGCGCCACAGGCCGAGAACGATGTCGAGCCGGTCGCTCTGACCACCCCCGACGTGACCATCGACCCGCCTGATATGCCGATCCTGCTCGCGACCGATGCGCCGCCGCCGAAACGCCCCGATTTCTCGAACCTGCAACTGCCGCCGCCGCCGACCGTGGTGCCGACCGAACCGTCGCGCCCGTCGATCGCCCTGATCCCGTCGCCCGACGAAGTGCCGCGCCAGGCCGAGCAGCCCGAAAGCCCGCCAGCGACCGAACCGCTGCAGGCGTTGGCCGCTGCGCCGACCCAGGATACCGCACCAAAGCCCCTGCCGCCGCCGGAAGCCGAACCGGTCGCCGCCGAAGAGCCGCAGCCGAAACCCGAGGATCCGAAGCAGGAACCGGAGCCTGAGGCGGTTGTCGAGGCGCAACCCGACGCGCAGATCTCGGCGGCGCCGCAGGAGGCGACGTTGCCGGTCGCACGGCCCGCCGAGGTCGTGGCCGCTGCCCGCGCCTCCGGGCCGACCGAGCAAGTCCCGGTGCCGCAGAAGCCGGCCGACGAGCCGAAACCCACGAAGCCCGCGAGCGGATCAACCTCGCAATTCGCCAGCGCAATCACGATTGGCGAAAAGGATGCGCTGCGGCTGGGGATAAAGCAGTACTTCGTCTATCCGGGCAATCGCTCGGACCGTAGCCTGCAAGTTACCATTGGCATCCGATTGGGCCAGGACGCTAAGATCATCGGCCAACCGGAGCTGCTGAGGGCCAGCGGCGGCGATCCCGCGACCCAGGATGTGTTGTTCCGCGCCGGTCGACGAGCGCTGATCAGGGCGCAGACCGCCGGAGAATTCAATAAGCTTCCGCCCGCCAAGTATGACGGTTGGAAGCTGATCCACGTTACTTTCACACCGGAAGAGATCGGGTTTTCGTCATGATGTTGAACAAACGAGCCGCCGCAGTGATGCAGCATTTCGGGGTTGTCGCGCTGCTGGTTGTGGCGCTTTTGGGGGCTGAGCGCGCCCTTGCACAGGACACTCCGTTGGTGATCGTCGTTGAAGGCGGGCAGTTCGAGCCGTTGCCAGTAGCGGTGACTCCATTCGAGGCGGGGGCGCCGGCGCTCAGTCTGGTTGCCGACGATATCGTCGGAGTGATCGAAGCGGATCTGCAGAGTTCGGGTCTGTTCAAATTGATACCACGAGCCGCCTTTATTGCCCGTCCGACCGATTTTGACACCGCCCCAGCCTACGCTGATTGGCGCGCGATCAATGCCGACGCGCTGATCACTGGCCGGATAAGTCAAGCCAGCGACGGCCGGTTGATCGTTCAGTTCCGCCTGTATGATACCGAAGCCGACGTTCAGATCGAAGGGTTGCAGTTTCTCTCCGATCCGACCGATTGGCGCCGGGTAGCGCACAAGGTTGCGGACGGGATCTACGCCAAGCTAACCGGTGAGGGTCCATATTTTGACAGCCGGATCGTTTTTGTCGATGAAACCGGGCCGAAGGGCGACCGGCGCAAACGGTTGGCGATCATGGATCAGGACGGTGCAAATCTACGCTATTTGCCGGGCGCTGACGGGCTGGTCCTGACGCCGCGTTTTTCGCCCAACGACCAGTCAGTGCTGTACATCTCCTATGATACTGGCGAGCCGCAAGTCTATCTGCTGAACCTTGACACCGGGCAGCGTGAGCGGCTGGGAAGCTTCCCCGGCATGACCTTCGCGCCACGCTTCTCGCCGGACGGCGCGCAGGTTGTTCTTTCACTCAGTCAGGACGGCAACACCGATCTATTTATTATGCGGCTGGCCGACCGGCAGCTTCGCCGACTAACCAACAACCCCGGGATCGACACATCCGCTTCGTTCTCACCGGACGGATCGCAATTGGTGTTCGAGTCGGACCGCGGCGGTAGCCAGCAGCTGTATATCATGCCATCGAACGGCGGCCCGGCACAGCGCATCAGCTTCGGGCAGGGCAATTACGGCACACCGGTCTGGTCACCGCGTGGCGATATCGTCGCGTTTACCAAAATTCTTCAGGGCCGGTTCCATATCGGGGTGATGCGCACTGACGGCACTGACGAGCGGCTACTTTCGTCGAGCTTCCTCGACGAGGGGCCGACCTTTTCGCCAAATGGGCGGGTCGTTGCGTTTTTCCGCGAATCGCCGGGTCAGGCGGGCAGGGCACAGTTGATGAGTATCGATATCACCGGGCGCAATCTTCGGGTTGTCGAGACCCCGAACGCGGCCTCGGATCCGGCATGGTCGCCGATCCGAAGATAGTGTAGTTGCAAGGCCGATTCATCGCGGTTGTTCCGGTGGCAGTGCTGTGGAAATCGTGGCCCGCGTTGATAGAATGGGCATAAAGCAGAGGGCAATTGGGTCCGGTTCAAAGAACTGGCCTATAAATCGGGCAAAGAGGAAACGAAAATGAAACTACTTACGATCGCGATTCTCGGGGCGGCAGCGTTCTTGGCGGCATGCTCCGACTCCGACACAATGGTCGACCCGTCGGCGGCGGCAGGGGCGAACACGGGCCAGGTTGGCGGCCCCACTCCCAATACAGTTGAGTACTTCAATGTCGTCGTCGGCGACCGGGTGTTCTTCGACACCGATCAGCACGACCTGACGCCCGAAGCGCAGTTCACATTGTCGAAGCAAGCCCAATGGTTTGCCGCCAATCCAGGCAGCTCGGCGTCCATCGAGGGCCATGCGGATGAACGCGGCACCCGTGAGTACAACCTGGCGCTTGGCGCTCGCCGTGCCAACTCGATCCATGCCTACCTGGTGGGTCAGGGCGTCGATGCCAGTCGGCTGCGTGCGGTCAGCTTCGGAAAGGAACGCCCGGTGGCGCTGGAGTCCTCGGAGAGCGGCTGGTCGCAGAACCGTCGCGGCGTGACAGCGGTTGCTGGCGCCCCAACGAGCTGATCGCCGAGAGGGGTGAAGTCGAAGAGTGTCGGCTTGAACCTGTGGGCGGGCACAGTGCCCGCCTGCCGGACTAATGGAGGAAGACTGCATGCACAGGCAACATTCCTGGCGGGCTGCTATTTGCATTGCGGCCATGGCGGCGGCTCTCGCCATGGCCGGGCCGGCATCGTCCCAGACCTGGACCGGGGCCGGTTCGACCGATGATCTGCAGTATCGCCTCAGCGTGATCGATGCTGAATTGGCGGATATCCGGGCCCGGCTCGGGGTTGCTCCGGCAACCGGTGCCGGCACCGGTGGAGGCACCGGCGGGGGCGGCGACGCAACGCTGCCGCTCAACCGGCTGGAGGCCGAGATCCGGCAGCTTACCGGCAAGATCGAGCAGATGGCGTTCGAACAGCGCAGCGTGGCCGAGGACGCCGCGCGGCGCTTTGGCGACATCGAATTCCGGCTGACCGAGCTGGAAGGGGGCGACACATTGCTCCTGCCGCCGGTGGCGCCGCTTGGTGGGGGCGTCGCCGTGCCGACAGGTCCTGAGGTCTCGATCAGCGAGCGCGCCGATCTCGACCGCGCCATCAAGGATATCGAGCAGGGCCGGTTTGACCAGGGCGAGGACCGGCTGAGAAGTTTCCTTACCGCCTATCCGGGCGGCCCGCTCGAGGGTGAGGCGCTGTATTGGCTGGGAGAGAGCCAGTTCGTGCGCGGCGCTTTCCAGAACGCAGCCCGCAGCTTCCTGAATGGCTATAATTCCAACCGCGCAAGCGCCAGCGCACCGCAGAACCTCTATCGGCTCGGGGTTACATTGGGGCGGCTCGGGCAAGTCAGCGAGGCCTGCCTGACCCTGCACGAGGTCAGCACCCAGTTCCCGAACGGGCCGGGTGACATACTCGGCGCGGCCAGCACCGAGTTGAGTGCGCTGAACTGCGGCTGAGGTATGGGCGCAGACACCGTTGGAGCGGCCTTCGCCGAGATTGATCGCTTGGTTCCCGACGGAATGCTGGGTATCGCGGTCTCGGGCGGTGGGGATTCGACCGCCCTTCTGATCATCGCAGCGCGCTGGGCGGGCGCCCGGGGCCGCAAGATTTTAGCGGCAACTGTCGATCACGGGCTACGGGCCGATAGCGCTGACGAGGCGGATGCGGTGGTGGCCCTCTGTGCCCATCTAGGCATCCCGCACACGATCCTCCAGACCGGAGACCTGCGCGCCATGGGCGGTAACCTGTCCGCAGCCGCCCGGGATGCGCGCTTTGCACTGCTTGGCGATTGGGCGCAGGGGCAGGGGTGCGCCGCTGTGCTGTTGGGCCACACCATGGACGACCAGGCCGAGACGGTGTTGATGCGACTGGTCCGCGGCTCCGGTGCGGAGGGATTATCGGCGATGCAGGCCGGGCTACAACATTCAGGAATGTTATGGCTGCGCCCTCTGTTGGGAATCCGGCGAGAGGCGCTTCGCGCGGTTCTCCAGGCCGAAGGCATCGGCTGGATCGAGGATCCAACCAACGAGGATCCGGAGTATGACCGGGTCAAGGCGCGCCAGGCGTTGGCGCTGCTCGCACCGCTGGGGATCGACGCCGAAGGATTGGCCCGCACCGCCTGGCACCTTCAACGCCAGCGCCGGGTGCTGGAGCGGGCAATGGACGAATTGGCAGCCCGCGCGCGGCGTTGGGGGGTGTTCGGCGAGGTCCGGCTTGATCCCGACGAGATGGCGGTGGACGAGCCTGACACTGCGCTCCGGCTGCTCGCCGACACTTTGGTCCGGGTTTCCGGCGCGAACTATCGGCCGCGCTTTCGGGCCTTGTCCGAGGCGCTGGACAGAATTCTTTCCACGCAGGATGCGGGCCTGGGTGCCGGAACGACCCTGTCGGGCTGTCTGATCCGACCCGAGGCTGGCGCAATCCTGATTTGCCGGGAACCAAGTGCCTGCGAGCCAATGCGGCCACTCAACCAGGGGGCGGCGGTTTGGGATCGGCGGTGGAAGATCACAGTTAGTGGAGATTGGCCCGCCTCAGTGGGCATTGGTGCGCTCGGTGAGTACGGGCTGGCTCAGTTGCGCGCCAGTGCCGGTAAAGGAACCTGGACCATACCCGAAGCCTGGGCGTCAGCGCCGCGCGTGGTTCGACAGACCACGCCAGCGATTTGGCTCGATGACGGGACGCAGGCACCAGATCTTTTTGCTGCACCACTGGCCAATTATGTTAATCAGCGGACAGTTAGTCCAGAATGTGCTATCGTCGCCGAAAATACTGCCGCTGAGGCGTTGCCCTGGGCCTCCCGGCCGACATATGGTCGCGCCGGACCACCATGACTGACCTGCCCCGTAACTTGATGGGGCCTACCCCTTAACTTGATGGGGATAGTGACTATCTAGTGCTTAACAGTCGCGGATGTTTTACATCCGCACAAATTGCCGACAGCGCGGCGAAATCGGAGAATTCATCTTGGGCAACGCGAAAAATCTGGCGTTCTGGGCCATACTGATCCTGCTCGTGGTCACGCTGTTCAGTGTTTTCCAGGAGGGCAGTGTTACCAGCGCGGGCACGCAGATCGACTTCTCGGAGTTCCTCGATCGCGTCGAAGCGAAAGAGGTCAAAGAGGTCGTCATCGACGGTGAGAACATCACCATCACGATGAACGACAATAGGCGGCTCACCACAATTCAGCCGCGTGACTTCGACGTGGTCGAGGTGCTAAGCGCATCGAACGTCGCGATCCGGGTCGAGGCTCAGGAGCGCGGCGGGCTTTTGTCGACCTTGGGTTTCTGGTTGCCGATGCTGGTCGTCTTTGGCATCTGGATCTTTTTCCTCAACCGGATGCAGGGCGGCGGACGCGGCGCCATGGGCTTTGGCAAATCCAAGGCCAAGCTGCTGACCGAGCGCACCGGAAAGGTCACTTTCGACGAGGTCGCCGGCATCGACGAGGCCAAGGAGGAGCTGGAGGAGATTGTCGAATTCCTCCGCGACCCGCAAAAATACTCGCGCCTCGGCGGCAAGATCCCCAAGGGCGCGCTGCTGGTCGGCCCTCCGGGCACCGGTAAAACCCTGCTGGCCCGCGCCATCGCTGGCGAGGCCAATGTGGCGTTCTTCAGCATTTCGGGCTCGGATTTCGTCGAAATGTTTGTCGGCGTTGGCGCCTCGCGGGTGCGCGACATGTTCGAGCAGGCGAAGAAGAACGCGCCCTGCATCGTCTTCATCGACGAAATCGACGCTGTCGGGCGCCATCGCGGCGCTGGTTATGGTGGCGGCAATGACGAGCGTGAGCAGACCCTGAACCAGCTTCTGGTCGAAATGGACGGCTTCGAGGCCAACGAGGGCGTGATCCTGATCGCCGCCACCAACCGCCCCGACGTGCTGGACCCGGCGCTGCTGCGCCCCGGCCGGTTCGACCGCCAGGTGCAAGTGCCGAACCCGGACATCAAGGGTCGTGAGAAGATCCTCGCCGTTCATGCCCGCAAGGTGCCGCTGGCGCCGAATGTGAACCTGAAGATGATCGCGCGCGGAACGCCCGGCTTCTCCGGCGCCGATCTTGCCAACCTGGTCAACGAAGCGGCACTGAAGGCCGCTCGCAGCGACAAGCGGCTGGTCACGATGGACGACTTCGAGTTCGCCAAGGACAAAGTCATGATGGGCGCCGAGCGACGCTCGATGGTGATGACCGAGGAGGAGAAGACCCATACCGCATATCACGAGGCCGGTCATGCCCTGGTGGGCATGAAGGTGCCCCAGCACGACCCGATCTACAAGGCGACGATCATTCCGCGTGGCCGAGCCTTGGGTCTGGTGATGTCACTGCCCGAGCGCGACAGCTATTCAACCTCGAAGACCAAATATATCTCGATGATCGCCATGGCGATGGCCGGCAAGGCCGCCGAAATCATCAAGTTCGGCGAGGATAACGTGTCCTCTGGCCCAGTCAGTGACATCCAGCAGGTGTCGCGCATCGCCCGCGCCATGGTCACCCAGTTTGGCATGTCGGACGCGGTCGGCAACATCGATTATGCCGCTGAACGCGACAGCTTCATCGGAGGTTTGCCAGCCGGTGCGAGCCGAATTTCTGGCCCGACGCAGAAGCTGATCGAGGACGAGGTCAGACGCCTGAGCGATGAGGGTTATGAGACCGCGAAACGTATCCTGACCGAGCACCGCGAGGAGTTCGAGCGCCTGGCGCAAGGCTTGCTGGAATACGAGACCCTGACCGGCGAAGAGATCATCAAAGTGATCGCGGGCGAGAAGATCGTTCGCTCGGATGACGGCGACGTGCCACCGGCCACCGGCGACGGAAGCCACGCGGCGGTGCCCAAGGCCGGCAAGCCGAAGCGTGACCTCGGCGGCGAAGGTGGGATGGAGCCGCAGCCGCAGTAGACGTGGGGTGGGGTTTACATCTCATCCCATCATTGCACTTCCCCGGACTTGATCCGGGGTCTCGACCCTCATTCCTCAGCGGCGCGAGGCCCCGGATCAAGTCCGGGGAAGTAAGGGGCGTGCGGGGAAATAAATCCAAAGCTCAGTGATCGAAACTTATCGCAGCAGACCCCTCCCCAACCCCTCCCGTTCCAGGGGAGGGACTTCAAGTCCCTGAAAGCGCAACGGTATCCCCTCTCCCCGCTGGGGGGGAGGGTTAGGGAGGGGGCACCA
>Ga0307379_10001182_pt1 | contig 41728 bp, 26 predicted proteins | sample UN2MG_FD_202237 | JGI IMG/M metagenome (GOLD analysis project Ga0307379, IMG submission 202237) | Soil microbial communities from Risofladan, Vaasa, Finland - UN-2 | ecosystem: Environmental > Terrestrial > Soil > Coastal area > Acid sulfate soil | place: Finland: Risofladan, Vaasa | collected...
GGCTCTACGCAGATTAGTGGGGTAGAAACTGGACTGGAGGCCGACTTGAGTTAGAATGCAGACTAAACTGACCCAAGGAGGCCGCATATGAAGATGCCCCCACAGCTGCCACCGCCGCGTAAGAAGATAGCGAAGGATGCAGCTCAAGCCGTGAAGCGCGTGGACAGTTTGACGATGCAGGCAGTGACAGCGGAAACCCTGAGTGATCTGCTGGGCTTGCCCGGCATGAGGGTGACCCGATTTGCCATTGAGGAAGAAAACAAGGAGCAATATCTGCACCTGTTCTGCGAGCACGAACGCGATGTGGCTATATGCCCGCGTTGCATGAAGGCGACGACTGAGAGTCATGAGTTGGAAGACCGTTGTGTACGACACCTGGATATCTGGGGGATGAAGACGTTGGTGCACTTTCCTCAGCGGCGCTTTGACTGCGACGTGTGTGGCAAGCCCTTCACCGAGAACCTGGCGTGGATCGATCCCAAACGGCGGCACACGAGTGGCTTCGAGCTGCACATCTACGAGCAGGTCAAGCACAAGACACCCCGCAAGCACGTGGCCTTCCACGAGGGGCTGCACGAAGCGACGGTACTGGATATCTTCAAGCGACAAGCCAAGCGGGTTGCCCGCCAGCCAGACGGTTGTAAGGTCTGCATTCTGGGCGTGGACGAAATCTCCTTGCGGAAAGGACACCAGCAGTATGCATTGGTGCTTTCTGACCTGGGGCGGCGTAGGGTGGTTGCTGTACTGCCGAATCGACTCAAGAAGACGTTCGAACAGTGGTTGGATGGCTTGACGGAGGAAGAACGCCGAGCCATCCAGGTGGTGTCGATGGATATGTGGGAAGCCTATCGTCAGGTGGTGCGCAAGAAGCTTCGCCATGCCAGGATTGTCGCCGATCGCTTCCACGTGATGAAACAACTCAATCATCAGATTGGCTTGATGCGGCGGAATATGCAAAGGAAAGCGAAAAAGGAAGGCCATGAAGCCCTGTACCAAGCTCTGAAGGGTAGCCGGTGGGTGTTGCTGAAGAATCGGCATGAACTCACCCCAGAGCAGGAGACTCAACTGGGTACCATGCTGGCTGGTTCGGATGAACTGCGCACCATCTATCTGCTCAAGGAGGAGTTCCGCACTATCTGCGACAAGATCACCGACCAAGTGCGGGCGCAGCGCTTCTTGTGGGCGTGGACCGGGAAAGCGCTGGCTACAGGCTGCCGGTATTTGATTCGCTTTGTCAAGACACTGCGCAACTGGTGGCACGAGTTCCTCAACTACTTCGATGATCGAGTGACCCAGGGGTTCGTGGAAGGCATCAACCGTGCCATCCGTGGCATCATCAATCGCGCTTTCGGCTACCGGAACTTCGACAACTTCCGCCTACAGGTTCTCGTGGAGTGCGGCGGTGGCTGACTCAACCCCACAAATCTGCGTAGAGCCGGTAATACCAGGCGTGAAGCACTTGTTGAAACAGAAAGCCGCCCGTGGGCGGCTTTCTGTGTTCATTCCCTCACTGGGTAACCTTCACCAGATGATTTGAAACCTACAGCAGACGGCACACGAGCGGTAGATATATCTTGTGCAGGACGACAATGACACCAGCCGTATCGGTATGGCTGTCGCCATCGTCCGCTTCGATGGTACCGACGCCTAGTTCTTCTGCCGTATAGGTGGTGCTGATTCCAATCGTCGGCGCCAACCGCCCCACTACCACGCCGCTACCTGTCCAAGTGACCGAGACATCGCTGATGTAGTTGTTCTCCACGTCGTAACCTGCCGCCCAGAACGAGAAGACTGCGCCAAGGCCCACTGTCTGCGTGATCACCTCGTTCCCTTTACCCCCCGCCGCGTCTCGAATCGCGATGTGGTCCAGAGGGCCCGGATTGACCGTGATCGTCCCTGTCGTGTCGGTGATGCCGCCGCCAGCGCTCGCCTGGATCGTACCTGTACCTGCCGGACCGGCCGTGAACGTCGTGCTGATTCCGCTCGTCGGCGCCAGGCGCCCCGTCACCACTCCGCTGCCCGTCCACACGACAGCAACATCGCTGATGTAGTTGCCATCCAGGTCGTACCCCGCCGCCCAGACCGACAGGGTCTCGTGTATTGTCAGCGTGTGGGCGCCCACTTCGTTCCCACTGCCGCCAGCGGCATCCCGAATCACGACGCGACGGAGTGTACCCAGATTGACTATGATCATCCCCGTCGTATCGGTGATGCCACCGCCCGCATCCGCCGTGATCGTCCCGTTGGTGTTCGCCGTCGTCGGGGCAAAGGCGAAACTGGAGCCAGTCCCCGTCTGGTAGTCCAGCGTGCCCGTCGTGGCCCACGCTACAGACCGATCAGCAATGTAGTTGGCATCTACATCATACCCCGCCGCGTAGGCCGTGAACACCTCATCCGTCGTCATCGCGTGGGTGTCCACTGCGCTCCCACCGCCACCCGCCGCGTCCCGAATCACGATGTGATGCAGCGCACCCGCATTGACCGTGATCGTCCCCGTCGTGTCGGTGATCCCACCGCCCGCGTTCGCCTGGATCGTACCTGTACCTGCCGGACCGGCCGTCAACGTCGTGCTGATCCCACTCGTCGGCGCCAACCGCCCCGCCACTACCCCGCTGCCCGTCCACGTGACGGAGACGTCGCTGACAAAGTTGCCATCTGCGTCGCAACCCGCCGCGTACACCGTAAACACCTCGTCTGCCGTCATCACGTGCGTGTCCACTTCACTCCCGCCGCCGCCTGCCGCGTCCCGAATCATAATGTGGTGCAGGGTACCTGGAGTGACCGTGATCGTCCCCGTCGTATCGGTGATGCTACCGCCAGAACTTGCCTGGATCGTACCTGTACCTGCCGGACCGGCCGTGAACGTCGTGCTGATCCCGCTCGGCGGCACCAACCGCCCTGCCACCATCCCACTGCCCGTCCACGCGACAGCAACGTCGCTGATGTAGTTGCCATCCACGTCGTACCCCGCCGCCCAGACCGTGAACGCCTCGTCCGCCGTCATCGTGTGCGCGCCCACTTCGTTACCACCGCCGCCGGCCGCGTTCCGAATCACGATGTGATGCAAAACACCCGGATTGACCGTGATCGTCCCCGTTGTGTCGGTGATGCCACCGCCCGCATCCGCCGTGATCGTCCCGTTGGTGTTCGCCGTCGTCGGGGCAAAGGTGAAACTAGAGCCAGTCCCCGTCTGGTAGTCCAGCGTGCCCGTCGTGGCCCACGCTACAGACCGATCAGCAATGTAGTTACCGTCTATGTCATATCCCGCCGCGTAGACCGTGAACACTTCATCCGTTGTCATCGCGTGGGTGCCCACTGCGCTCCCACCGCCACCCGCCGCGTCCCGAATCACGATGTGATGCAGCGCACCCGCATTGACTGTGATCGTCCCCGTCGTGTCAATGATCCCGCCGCCCGCGTTCGCCTGGATCGTACCTGTACCTGCCGGACCGGCCGTCAACGTCGTGCTGATCCCACTCGTCGGCGCCAACCGCCCCGCCACTACCCCGCTGCCCGTCCAGGCGACCGAGACGTCGTTGACGTAGTTGCCGTCTGCGTCGCAACCCGCCGCGTACACCGTGAACACCTCGTCTGCCGTCATCACGTGGGTGCCCACTTCACTCCCGCCGCCGCCTGCCGCGTCCCGAATCACGACGCGGCGAAATACGCCCGGAGTGACCGTGATCGTCCCCGTCGCATCCGTATAGGAGCTGCCATCCGCAACCGTGATCGTCCCTGTACCGGCCAGGACAGGCGCAAACATAGTAGAACTGGCGCCGGTCGTGGGGTTCAGATTGCCACTAACGACACCGGTTCCACCCCACGTCACATCGGTCGGGTTGTCAATAAAGCGCCCGAGTGCATCGTAAGCAGCAACGTATACGGTAAACGTTTCATCCGCGGTCATCATGTGTGTCGTGACCTCACTGCCACCAGGCCCGGGCGCATTGTTGATACGCAGGCTGGCGCGCGGCCCCACACCGAACTCCACCGTGACGGTGCCCGCGACTGTGGCTGTGACCGTCGCCGTGCCAGTAACCATCGCCGTGGTGAGTTCCGTGCTGCTGGTTAACATAGCCGTAGCCACGCCATTGGTTGTCGTCCTGCTGTATGGCGAGGAGGGGAAGGAGCCAGCGCTGGTCGTGAACGCGACCACCGTGCCATTCAGCACCGGATAGTTGTACACGGTCATCACAGTTGCCGTGATCGTCGAAGGGCTGGTACCATCGGCCACGATTGTATGGGGGTAGGCAGTCATAGCTACTGAGCCCACCGGTGCAGGCACGGCCGTTATGCCCGCCCATCGAGTGCTCGCAATTGGACCCTCTTCAATCGAAACTGACGCTTGAGTGACCCCATCTCTTACCAGAAGTGCTTCATGTGGAATGTAGTACAGGCGGAATCTACCCGGAGAGTTCTGGCTAGCCGCAGATTGCATTTTCAGTACTACAAAGTAAGTAACGGTCTGGCCAGGCAAGATCGTTGCCAACTCATCGCCTGCGGAAAATGCAAATGTCTGCCACCCATTATCCAGGGAAAAAGATGAGGTTGTTACTGTTACTACCGGTGAGTCCGAGGGTTGCCAGATGCTGTCGCCATTGACATCCCTGCAGATCTGAAGACTCTGGAACAGAACACTGGCCGTGGTGTTGTTCAAGGGCTGCGAGTCTTGATTGACTAGCCGGATCTTTAGGGACTCAAGTTCGAGATTGTGATCATAGGACCGGCCGTTATGCGTGATCGCGAAGCTGAATCGAGACTCAGTAGCCCCGTTTTGGATGGTGGAGAGAGTATAGTCTGTCTGAAAGTCATGTCGGACTATACCGCCCAGATTGCGCCACACGCGCGAGCGGCCAATCCCAGACGTACAACTATCTGCAGCGGCCACATCCGAGCGCCCATCGCCGTCGAGGTCAACTGCTTCTATGCTGTGTACTCGGCACATAACCGATATATCGAGGTTATAGCGGATCCAGTGGGTATCCGCCACCGTGTCCCCAAAAGGAATGCCAGTATTCAACCACATGGGAAGAACTAAGGGGCTATCGAAGCTACTTACCAGGTCGAGCCATCCATCGCCGTTCAGATCTTCCACGTTGACAGCAAGGATATTATACTCAAGCCAAGGACAGTCTTCAGGATAAGCGCCAGGGCAGCTTGGAGGACCCCCGTCGGTACGAGAGCCGTAGCCGACAGCCGTAGGTTCCCAGATACTGCCGTCAAAGGGCACGCCACTGTTCTTGTACACCAGAATCTGGTAGTCACCTTCGATGCCACCACCGGAGACCACATCGAGGTAGCCATCGCGGTCCAAATCACCGACCGCAACACTCCAGACATGTGCGCCCCAGTACCGGTGACCCATCCTCATGGAAGCAGTCGCATCATCGCGGCCAACATCGTAGACTTGCCAGCCAGCCATGGAGTAGGGATTCCCCAGACTGCGGCATGCGCGTACCTGATAGGCAGAGCCATTGTAAAAGCCTGAAGTATCGGGCCAAGCGGTCGTACCCAGAGGCGCATGATCCGTACCGAAAACGACATCCAACCAACCGTCATTGTCCAAATCGCCCAAAGCAATACTGTTCGCCGAGTAGGTGGTGGTGCATACCGTGGACGACACCCACGAAGAGGCAAAGATGTTTCCTGCCGGAGGGCGAAGCAACCAGATGCGATTGTTGGTACTGGTAGCGACGTCATGCTCGGCAGGGTTCTCGAATGTGATGGTAATACCAGTTGAGGCGACAATCTGGAGAGATCCTTCTCGCGCGATGTCACCCAGAGCCAGGTCCATCACCTGGCGAGGGAACGTCCCGGCAACCTGGGAGGACCATGCCCCTGTGAATGGAGAGCCATCGTTGCGCCAGACGTGCACCAGTCCGCCGGTGTCAGTCAGTGTACTACTGGTAACAATGTCTAGCCAGCCGTCACCGTCCAGGTCACCGACAGCAACAGCGAAAAAGCCGGAGGACGAGCCGATAGTGACAGATGGCCAATTGCTCACAAAAGGAGACCCATTGTTCCGCAAGAGCACCAGGCTGCCGTCCAGGGTAGCGATGACCATGTCTGAACGTCCATCACGATCCATGTCGTGGACTTCCATAGCGTGAAGGTTAGCTCTGGACAACGGATCAGCCGTATGATTAGAGAGGTCAGGGGTTCTGAAACGCACCGAGGACCGGATCAACGCATTCGTCCAGAACTGCAGACTCCCAGTGCTGGTTCCAGTGTTGCCACTTGCAGTGACAAAGTCATCGTCACCGTCCCGATCGAAATCGGCAATCGTGAGCGCGAAGACTACATCAACCGTGTTACCAATATTCAACCGTGGCCAACCACCACTAAACGGTTGTCCCGCATTCCGCCACGCGACCATCACAGAGGAAGTACCTGCACCAGTCGCAATTACATCAAGCCGCCGATTGTGATCGGCGTCTGTTACCGCCAGGCCGACAATAGGCAGGTTCAAATTGCCGAGCGTGGCTGGGGCTCCCCAACTGGTCGTGAACGATAGTGTACCGGTGAGCGGATTGCGCCAGGCCACGACTTCACCGCTGGCCAGGCCAGCCAGGACGTCCGGTGCCCCGTCGGCATCCAGGTCCCCCACGCCGATGGACAGAACAGTAGCGGTGAAAGTGCCGAGTGTGTTGCTGACCGCCCAGACGTTGGTGAAAGGATCGCCGGGATTACGCCACAGGCGCACCGTGCCAGCACTGCCATTGCAGGCCGCTTCGATAATGTCCGGCCAACCATCTCGATCCACATCGGCGATCTGGACCCGCCTGATCTGATCGCCAGGCGTCGAGATGGCAACGGGGGATGGCCAGAGCATAACAAATGCTTGCGTACCGGTAAGTGGGTTCGACCATAGACGCAACACACCATCCAGACCACCACTGACCAGGTCTGGTGTACCGTTGCGGTCCAGGTCTGCCGAAGTGACAGAAGTCAAAGAGAGCACGGAAGTGGTCAGCGTATTACTGATACTCCACGGGTTGGTGAACGGCAACCCAGGATTCTGCCATAGGCGGAGTTGACTGTTACCAATGTCGTCGGCGCTGGCACTGACCAGATCAATCGCGCCATCACGGTCCAGATCAACGGTATGCACATCACGAACATCATACGTCGCGCTGCCCACCGTCGCAGTTTGCCCCCACTGCGCTGCGGTAATGCCGACGTTGGCCTGGATCCACAATTGGTCTACCTGTCCAAAAGCAAGGTCAGCGTGACCATTAGCATCGAGGTCGGCTGCCGCCACGGCACGTATGACTCCCTGGGACGTCGAAGGGATCGGTGTGGGTCCCTGTACGGAGATGGGGTTACCTCCAATCGGCTGAGCAGCTAGGACAATGGCCGATAGAGCAATTATCGTCACGACTGCAGCGGCGACACCGGACAGTAGGGCTACAACCAACGATAGCCTGCGCGACCTCAAGAACGTTGACTTAACTCCAGTCCTCATCGTTCCTCCTTACTCTTTTCTTTCCCGCCCCGCAGTATTTCACTCAGCGATGTCCACCAATACGTTGACGCAGCTACACCGCTGGGTGCATACCATGAGTATACCATCCAACCGTGTTTTGCAGGTAAAGAAAGGGCTAAAAACTCTCGAGAGCCAGACTGGGGCTACACATACAAGGGCCAAGAGTAACTTACCTGAATAGATGTGACCCCGCAGGAATATTCAGCTATCCAAAAAGGTACCGGTAGAATCGTTTTGCAGGTAGCCTGGCCACACCTTCCATCAACAGCATCGCAAATACGATGGTCAGGCTGAACAATAAAGGCAAGAATAGCCACCCCTGAGTCGCCACCCACGGCGTGGCACGCCTGATCACTTTGGCTATGATGCCCAAAATTGGATAGTGGCACAGATAGAGTCCGTACGAGTGAGCTCCCAATTCGTTGAACGTGTGGTTGAACGGCATCGGCAACTTGTCGAGGGCCACAAAACAGCAAATGAGCACCGTGGAAAACAGGGCCGAGGACAGCCTGGTCTGATCGCCCCCTATAGGCCACACGTCTCCTCCCATGTTGTAGACCAGGACCGATTCTAAGACCGAGAAGACGAACAAGCACAAGGTCAGCCAGGGCAAGATGGGCTTGAACCGGGTGAGGGAGTCCCTGACCCTGGTGGAGAACATACCACACACAACGCCAAACGGGAAATAGAACGCAAACCGCAGGTACTCCAATGGCCCCAGGTCAACCCAGGACTTGAACACTTCCGGAAAGAGCGGATGATACACCCGGGCATAGAACAGCGCGACGGCCAGTAACTGAACGACCGCCGCGCCAGCCAGAAGCAAGCCTGTACTGCTTCTGGCCCACTTGACTACCCAGGGAGCCAACAAATAATAAAAGACCAACAAGGGGATAAAGTAGTATTGGACGATCAGGTTGCGCAAAAACTCGGCCAACGATATGGAGCGCCCCTGAAACGATTGTCCAACCACCAGAATCGCCGACCAGATCAACCACGGCCATAACAGATTTTCAGATCTGGCCCAGATGACCTGCCAGCGCAAGTCGTGTTTGCCGCCACTGGTGGTATAGGCAATGAAATGGCCGGTGATGAACATGAACGCGGGAATGGCAAACTTGCCAAGCTGGTCAAACACCACAAAGGGATAACCCTGCGCCTGACCGGCCGTGAAGCGCGACAACACGTGCCAGTTGGCATGGTTGAATACCACCCCCAGGATAGCCAGGCCACGCAGGTAGGGAATTGCCCTTCTCATGTGAAGCTCTCCATTTTGCTTACACTAAAGTCCAACACACATTGACGAGATTGTGGGCGAGCATGGATGGAAACACGCTGTCAGTTCGTTCTCGGAGCCAACCAAAGACAAACCCCGCGATTAGCTGCATGGTCAACGTCGGCCAATAGAAAGACAAGTGCATCTGGGGATCTACACGGAAAGCATGGGGTGCCCAAAAGATCACCGACGTGATCGCCCATCCCCATCCCACTGGAGCACCCAGGAGTTTCCAGGGACGCCCCAGAGCCGTGTTCAGGCCAGGCTGGATCACTCCTCGATAGCTGAGCTCCTCGGCAATGCCGGGCAAGGTCAATTGATAGATAAGATACTCGAGCACGACAGGCGTTGCTTCGACCGACCTCACCCCCAAGCGCCCGATCACCAAACTCCGGGCTACCACGAACAGGAGCATCAACCCCGTGATTACCAGGCTAGCCCGCCAGGCCTTGGGTGAGATGCGTAGCGTCAGTCCTGCTCTGGAACTCGAGCGTGTGGCGAAGATGAACGCCAGCGCGCAGACGGCCTCCAGGATCATCGCTTGCCAGGGATCCCCGCTGAACGTCCAGACCGGTCTCAATCGAGTCAGAGCCAGGCTGATCAGGAAAAAGGTGGCCAGTTGAATTAGGCCATACAGGTTCACATTTTGCCCGTGAGAGCGGGCCGCTCTGACAGCCACGACGACAAAGGGCAGGCCAACGGCCATGGAGCACGCCCACTGAATGAGTGATCCACCCAGCCAATGAATCACGTTTTCCACACCACCGGTCCTTTCAATAACCTTTAAGCACCGTGGGCAAGTGCGTGCGAAAGCCGTTGAGAATGGATGTGGCAGACAGTGCCACTGGCGTTGCGCCATTGCGGGACGCCAAGGCCCGGTTGATGATCGCTAAAGTCGTGGTGGTCACCGGTACCTGCGCCTGGAACGTGATCGTCACTGGCACTGTGCCGGTGACGACACCCGACCAGTAAACGTGGGTATTATCGGGGCACTGCACTGGCCCCTTCCAGGCCGGCGTGATGCGGGCGCTGTCAGGCACATAAGCAACCGGCCACGGCATAGTATCCGTGAGCGCTAGCGAAGCACTGACCTGTTCGTAGAGGACAATAGTATAGGTGATCGTCTCGCCGCCATCCAGATTGACCTGGCTCACCCGTTTGAACGAATCTTCAAAACCACGTGCAGCGATGGTGAACGGAGCATCGCTGGTATCATTCACAGTGGCGGAGAGTGTGCTGACCACCCTCACCCGGGCATTACTGGATGGGTCATTGGGGATAGTCCATGTATATGCACCATCATTCGCCGTGGACGCGACGATGGTGTGCGTGTGAGCAAACCCGTCGGTCGAGTATTCCAGACGCACATTCTCCACCGGGCCTGTGGAAGACCACCGGACGTCCTTTCGATCCCCTACCTTCCAGGTCTCACCGCCGTTGGGCACCTGCAAGGTCAATGCAGGGAGCACTGGCTCGCTGGCACCAGCAACGTAGACGCTGAATTGGGCCAGTTCCTGCTCACGACTCATACCGTCGGCCATGTTGATCGTGTCGGTGACGCCCTCAGCGCGCAGGCGGGCCACGTTACGCAGTTGGATGTTGCGGAACCAGCCACCGTGGTGGCTAGCCTTGACTTGCTCGGGCTCGGACGTATTGCCAAATTGGTCCACCAGCGGATACAACACGTAGTCCGAGGCGTAATAATCCACCGCAAAGGGATCGCTACTGGCCAACAGCACATCCTGCCGCACACTACCATCACCGAGATTATTGAGAGGATTAACCCAAATCGCATCCAAGATGTTCAGATTAGCGCGACGGACACGGGCCATTTGCCGGGCAATCAATCCATAATCTCGGGCATAGCTCGAGCACGAGTAACCATTATCGCTGGGACCCAGCAACCAGCAGTGCATCTCAGATTCGCCACTCCACCGTCCGACACCATCTTGCGTCGTGATGAACCCCAAATAGTTCTTGACCGCGATGGTTGCCCAGGCACTGCCGTGACGCTTGAGCACAGGCAAGTTGATCATCTTTAGCCGCGTATTGTCAAAAGATGCACCATTCCACAGACCTTTCCGCATGCTAATCCACAATTGCATTCCATTGCAGTTCACCTGAAACTTGGGATACGATAACCGCTTGTGTCCTTGCTCCGTCGCGGAGCCGTCGGCATCCATCAACACGTAGCCGTTGTTGTTATCCCCAGCATCATAGTCGTTCACGAAGCTTCCGCGAATACTCTTCCAGTCCGAAATGCACACATGGTACCCCTGACTCGCAAAGGCTTGCGCCACTTCCTGGTACGATTGATCTTGAAATTGCGAGTTGTTTCCACTGGGTTGATGGTACCAGTCACTGTTGTGCCCCTGAGCATTTTCGGCAATGATCACCGCACCAGTAAAGCCTTGTGGGTGTTTGACCAGCCAGTTGATCACCCCTTTGACTACGTCGGTATTGGTGCCATTCCGTCCATCCCACTGGTTGTTGATCTTGATCACAATCACATCATTCGGGCCAAAGAGACCGCCGGGGTGCCCGGCCGTCTTGTAAAAGTAGTCACCGTGAGCCTCCATGAGGTTGACCAGAGCATCCACTCCATCGTCATGGAGGACTTCAGCGGGGGAGACGCCGCCAGGAATATCACCGCCATCCAGACTATATTGCGGTGCAGGCACACTCGTAACGACGAATACATTCGAGACCGCCGTGGGAGAGGTCCAGCCAGGTAGATCAGGACTGGCAGCCAGGATAGGTACTGCCGGGTCAGCGGTACTACTTTGCAGGGCAACAGTCAGCAGCAAGCCAACAACAAAGAATACCAGCCTGCCTGGGGAGAAGGCCGCTTTGAGACGACGGAGGGAAGCAGCCGAGCTCAACAACGCTGCCAGATAAGCCAGAAAACCAAGACCGTTGGCTGCGGCGACACGCTGGCAGGGATAGGCCAGCCGCCGCGGTTTGGTACCGCTGCGCAACAGCAGCCAAATCAGTGAGCCGATCCCCATAAGCCAATAAGCCAGCCTCCATCGCTTCGCCGGGGATCGCTTTGGGGATACCGTGTTGTCACTTTCTGGATGAGGTTTACGACGTAAACGCTTGTTCATCATAATTTCCCTCCCTACTCGATTGTGCTGATGGTTGACACCACCTGCTGATTGCTTACTCGGGCGTTACAGTCAGGCGCAATACGTTATTTTGAGAGCTACCGAGGGCAACAGGCAGACCCTCTGCCAGTTCCTGGCCCGAGTACACGTGCGCCTCACCGGTGTCGAGATTGGTGACCAGATAGGCGCTTTCCGGCTCGACCACGTACCACTCGGGCAACTGATTGAGACGCGGATACTCGATGGGCAAATGCCAGATAGTTCGATGACGCGGTGTGTCGAAACGCAGTCTGCCCTGCCAGTCTTCCTGAGCAGCCAGGTACACGTAGAGTGTGCCCCCATCTCGATCCAGGGCTGCTCCAACCCGGACATTCTCCTGCCAGGGGTCAAGCATAAGCCCCTGGGTCTTATACTGGGCGTATAGCAGCGCGGTGCGCACAAAGTTGCCGTCCAGATACCAACCCTCCACAAAACCATCGGAACGTTGCTTGAGGAACAGAACCTCGATCTCGTCATCCACCCAGTAATGGCAGGCCGGGATATCGAACCAGGGTAAAAGATAGAGCATAGACTCGATGGAATCGGCGTAGCCGTCCTGCAAATCGCCTTCCCAGTGTATGGAACGCTTGGTAGCAGCCGCCTGCATCGTGCGTTCAATCTCAGCAGCATAGCGATCAGTACCATCAGCCAAATCGAACGTCTGGAGTCCATTGAGTATATATCCCCATGTATCCGCCAGATTGGCATCAAGTGGCTTCAACGTGTTCATGTCCACACTATTGTACCACAAACCCTCATCCGTGCGACCTGTCACGAGAATCTTGTCCAGGAACTGCTGCAAGGGTGCCCGATACCGGTCGGCCTGAGGCCGGTTTTGCATCCGTTCCACAAAGTACAATTCGGTCAAACCAGGGATAATCTCGCCCCCGTGATCCACCAGGCGGAAAGGTCGGATCTTTGCGGCACTTTCCGCAGCCGGGCGGAAGCGCCTGTCTTCCGCTAAGGGACGCTGAGCCTGGAAGTCCCAATAATCTGTCGGGAGGCCCTGATTGCTGGGGAACACCTCGAACAGATATACTTCGCCGATACGTTCGGCCATTTGCAGGTAGCGTTCGTCCCCGGTGGACCAATACAGCCGCGAGAGAACTTGCAGGAGATCTCCATTGACTTCCGTCCCATTGGATGGGATCACGCCCGCCCGCGTCTCGACGTTGGCCACGTTCAGAACTGCGTCCATCCCTTCGCGCATGCGATCGAACCATGGACCTGGCCCCAACCGTTCAGTGATGGCGAGGAGCCCATCCTTGCTGTACTCGGACGTGCCAAAGATGCGTGTGGCCAGGTCCTCTTCCACCACTTTCCCCGATTCGAGTTCTATCCGACAGGCCATAGTTCCGCAGATTTCACGCTCGTTGGCCAAAGCCTGTACCCACGACGCCTGGTTATCTTGATTGAGATAAGCACTGGCGATCAGCAGATGCGGAAACAAATCGGCGGCAACGTCCTCGCTATCCCACTGGTTGTAGAAGGGCGACGTAGCGTGAGGAACCAGTCCAGTATTGGGATCACGCACCGTTTCCCACGCTGTGAGCGTACGGTATGCATGTTGAAGTGCCTCCTGGCTAAGCACCGCGTTCAACATGGCCGCCTGTTCATAGTCATGATGCACCAAAGCATCGTGAAGTGTAGCCACCACCAGCCGCCGGGCAGTGACACGATCCGGGGGCGCAATGGGTTCCACGTAGAGAGGTAGGCCAGGAGGCAACATCCCAGCCTGCTGCAACCGTCCGCGCACGCGATCCTGCAACTTGAAAGGGGGGGCCGCGATCACCATTAGCCCCAAGATAATCAGGCAGACGATACCCAGAACAAGGAATACTAACAGTCTGGAGCGCTGTTTCGTAATCACAAGTCTCTCCCTTTCTAACGACAACCTTTCTCACACAGCCATATCAGCCGATGATCATTTCCATCTAAGAATACAAGGCAAGAACATCTGCTTTGCTTCAACAATGACAACAGAACTGGCTGTAGACGTGCTGCCATTGAACGCGGTCAAATGCGCCACATTGACGATCGCATACGTGCCACTTTGCGTCACTGTGACCGGGTAGACAATTGTAGTAGATTGGCCCGTCGAAGGTGCCCCCCTCCAGGTCAGCTTACGTAGTGCTGGATCATAGGCTATGGAGCCGTAACTGGTCGTGTACGCAAGCGGATGGCTGATCCTGGCGGGCAGCACGTCCGTCACGGTCAGCGGTTGCCCGGAACCTGAGACCCGCAACGTATACGTGATTGTGCTACCCAGGCTCACGGCACCCGAAGGCGCTAGAACTGATCGAGCACTCTTTGTTAATTGTGCTTTCTGTCCCCAACTCACGGTCAGTGTTGGGCGCCCCTGTGCATTCCAATCACCGGTATTGGAGGAGACAAAATACTTACCGCTGTGATAAGCGCCATAGGCCTGATAAAGGGCGAGGCGCAACGGTTCCCCCGCCACATACGCCTCGGCTACTGCCCGGCTCACGTCCCATACCCTGGGTACCCCTGGCCAGCCAGGGAAGTCGGCAATTGGATTCACCCAGGCAGTAGCCACATTCTCCACGGCCAAGGGGGCGTTATTCCAGGCCAGCGTTGCCTCGTCCCAATCCTCTGCCACAGTGAGTACTTGGATCAGAGAAGGCTCCGCCTGTCCGGGACCACCGGCATTCCCAAACTGGTGCAAGGTCAGTGTGGCTGAGAGGACGACCTTGCCGGACAGAAGGGAGTCGAGAGGGAAGGTAACATAGTACTTGGAGAAACAGGGCCAGTCGGCGACGTCGGTCTGGTTCTGGATGTTGAAGTCGGAACGCTCAGTATTGTAAAACGCCTCGTTCGTGTACCCCCATTCCGTCCAGAAATCCACACCCTGGCCACAGACGGCATACCCACCCACGGAGGCATCGGTGACCGTCGCGCCTTCGAGGTTGTGTCGAATGCTGGCAGTCCCACCAACAGGCACTGAAGGAGGCTGATAGGAAGGCAGGTTAAACATAAGTCGACCCCAGGTGATGGGTTGGATCCCCTGAGCCGCTTCGGGCCAGCGCTTGTCGGCAATGGGCGGCGAACCCGGGGCATTGTCCCGGTCATGCATAGCGAATGCCAGACCCCACCGGGTACCGTCGGCTGGGGGGCCGGAAAGCCCCAGGCTGGCGAAAGGGATATAGAAGTTCAGCACCCAACCCCGGTCATCGTGATCGCTACCGTTATTGTTGAAATCACCGCGCCAGCCAGCCGTGGTGGTGAAAGGAACCGAGACAGTCACCCAGCTACTCCCATCGCCCCGAGAGGCCATCTGGTAATCATCGCGCACTCCCCCGGCATTGAGCTGAGCGATGAAGCGGTAGTCGTCGGCATCGAGCACGCTGCCACCGTCGCCCTCCAGATCCAAGTAGAGAGTAGCGCCGTCCCACTTGGCCAACTCAGAGCTGTGGGTGGTATCATACCATAGGTAACGATCAAAGACGGAGATTCTGATGCGGAGATACCTATCGTTGTAACCTATACCCACATCAGCATAATTATCGGTGCTGTTGACCTGGCCAAACCAGAAAATCGCCATTTCAGGGACGCGCACTTCACCATCAAAGTAAGGGGCATTTACACGACGGAGTGGGTTAGGCGTCTGGGCGTTGGTTGGTTGTACAAGTACCCCAAGTCTAGCGACCAGTGCTATCAACAAACACACGACCACCGGTAAAGGCCGAATCAGCGCGTATGATTGGCCCTTGGTGATGTGTGGCTCACTCATCGCGTCGCTCCTTTCAAGATTAGTGGCAGGTGCATGGCTTGCCCATTGGCGATCACCGTCGCCGTGCAGGTGAACACCCCGACCGGCTCGGCGCTGATAGTAACGGTATTCTTGATGATTTGGACGGTGCTGGCAGGTACGGCGACAGTAGCGGCGTAGGTGATTGTAACGATAGGAGTGTCAGAGAGGACGCCTGACCAGCGCAGCGTAGGGGCGGCCCTCCCGTCGGATGTACCCATCGTGGCAGTGAGCGTGCCGGGGACATAGCTCAGTCCCGCGGGAACCGTGTCGGTCAGGCGAACGGTATTCGTGAGGGGGCCGTGGCTGTTACGAAGCGTGATAGTATAAGTCACTCCCTGACCCGACCGGGGGACCGTCGTTGAGGCAATTTTCGTGCTGGCGCTCAGATCCGACTCGGCTACATCCAGCAGGGTGACCAGGTTCTGTAGACGGTAGAGATCATAACGGCTGTTAAAACTTACCGGCTCTGGCAACTGGCGCACCAGCGTGTCCCAATCTTCCTGCAACACTCTGGCTTTGACCTGGAACATAGTCCAGGCCAGTGTAGGACTATGGTAGAGATGCTCACCACTACCGGTGGTGTGATGCGCCAGGTCAGACATCCACCACCATGGGTTATTGACCTCGTACGATTTGACATAGTAGCGAGTCTTGTCGAGCAAATCCACGCGTAGGCGGGCAACCAGTTCAGAAGAAAGCGGAAAGTAACCTGAGAGTGCAGGATAGTACATGAACCCGATCCCGGCATCCACGCGATAGGTACTGCCATCCCACCAGTTAACCTGGCTAGAATCCGTGTTCCGATCACGCAATGCGGCATCGTAGGGAATCAATTCGTTGTTGTAGGGACCACATGTCATGATATCGCAATTGTTGATGGTACCATTAGGGTTGAGGCGGATGAGGGCTGGCTGTCGCTGGCCGGTATCATACAAATGGGGAACAAAATCAGCCAGGCCAATGCGCGTGTTCAACAGGTTGGTCAGCAGCGTCTGGGCCTGGGCTTGGGTCGTAGTATAGCCCAGGTGTGCAGCCATATCCCTCACAGCCTGCGCCGCCCCGATTTGCGCGCCGATGTTCAACCGTCCCGCACGCCATTGCTCAAAGCGGCAGAAGCCCAGGCCAGGATCGTAGGCATCGAGGAATTTCTGGAACTGCTGGGTAATCAATGACCATTTAGACTGAATAGCTACCCAGTCACCAGTGGCGTTAGCGTTGGCCCATAGAGCGTACAGGCGTAACCCAATCAGGTTGGGATTATCCGTCCACCACTGAGACTGAATTCTATTGCTCACCCGGCAGTTGGCATCCCCCACCTGGACACCGCTCTCACCAAAAACAATGCAATAGACTTGATATTCATAGTGATGTGAATTCAGCAGTGTGTTTGTGGCGAATGCCGACAGGTAGTTTCGTAGCTGGGCTTGTTGGGCTGCGGACAGGTAAGGATAAGCTTCAGAAAGCACGCGCACCAGGTCGGCTTCAAAGCCATACACTTCAAAGGGGGTTTCGTTGTACATCATCCGCCCGCCCGGCTGTTCCCAGTTGGCTGTGATGGGAGGATGATCAGGGCCGAGGGCGATGATGTCAGCCACGCGCTGCGCGACTTCGGCGCGGATTGCGGCAGGGATCGGCGTTTTGCTGCGTGGATAAGTCAGTTCGTGCAGGCGGGCATCCCGCGCAGGGAAACTCGTGGCAGGATTACGGCCGCGATTGGTCGGCCCGACCGCGTACAGCCAACTATACGACGAGTAGTAGATCATGTTGTTGGCGACAATCGGTGGGCTGGCGCCGGGCACGCCGCCCATGGCGATGGCGCCACCGTAGCGCCACAGGTGCCGGCTAGGCAGCGGGCTCAGCGGATCCATGTGCGAGCCAAAGTTGTAGCCAGAGGGGTCACCATTGGTAAAGAGCGCCCGCGAGATGCCGTTCGATGGACAGTAAACTCCCAGGTCCTCGCTGATGGTGTAGTAATAGTCGTTCCCAGAGAAGATATGCCGGCCTACCTCATCCGGGCGCAATTGGAACTCGGACATGGCCCCTCCGGCGACCTGGAACGTTATCCCTGTCGCCAGATCCACCCGGAACAGGCGGTTATCGTGGTCGAGGTTGTACGCATAGCCCTGCGTGCCGGCCGGGGCCGGGAACCACGCGCTACCATCTGGGTGCAGGATAGGGTGCAGCAACCCCCAGTAGGGGATAGGGAATGGCACATACCGGCGATTGGTGGGGTCCCACAAGTCTACGCCTGTGGCGGCGTTCAGATAATAGAGGGTACGGAACGTAGGGTGGGCCTGATAATACGTGTTCCACGTCTCAACCGGATTGGCACTCACTGGCGCGTTGGGATAGCCTTCAGCAGGGATATATGACGTGGCACCCGGTTTGACCGTAACAAAGATGACTACCTTCCGATCATCAGACACCACCGGATGGGTGTTGCGCATGCCGGCGCCATGGAGCTGCGTCGCCCAGTTGAGCGCGCCTGTGTCCGCGTTCACGCAGCGCGCCCGTAGGTCCTCGCTGCCAAAATAGACACGCTCGCCCGCTACCGCCGGAGATGACACGACCGGGCCGCCTGTTGTTACGCGCCACAGTTCCGCGCCGGTAGCCGCATTGAGTGCATACAGGTTGCCGTCAGTTGAGCCAATGTACAGCCGTCCGTTCACCACCGCCGGCGCCGACATCACCGGCCCGCCAGTGGCAAATTGCCAGACCGTATGACCATCGGCGGTCGAGAGAGCGTAGGCATTGCCATCGAGTGAGCCGAAGTAAACGCGCCCACCATCAACGGCAGCCGTGTGGGCGATAGGGCCGCCGGGCCGCTGAGTCCACAGCGCCGCTCCTGTATTCGCATCAATGGCGTGCATCTCGCCGTTCATCACGCCCTGATACACTACACCATTAAACACGATGGGTTGCGCCTCCACCTCTACGCGCTCGCCAAATGAGTAGGCCCATTGCAGATAGAGCGGGCCATCATTAAAGGCGGTTGCCGGTGTGCGGCCTGAGTGGGCTGGATCGTGCTGGTACATCGGCCAATTGTCTTGCGACGACCAAGAAATAGGTGTCGCCCTGCTGCTTGCCGGCATCAGCACCATGCCAATCAATACAAGCAAGGACAGGAAAAAGCAAGTTCTCAGTGTGCGTTTGCGGCACATTGGGTTTATGCCTTTCCTCATAAGCCGTTTCTCCATAATCTTAAGTCTCTGCCTCACGAATGAATTACCTTCTAGCGCCGTGATCTGCCAAACCAGCCCAGTCTGATTGCCATCAGCACCAGGAACAATAAGGCTATGGGTGAGAGGGCCAGGGCCAAGCGAACTACGTCGTCATTGTCTGTATACAGGCCATCAGGCAAACCAGTGCCGCTGACACTTACCGTGGGATAAGGCGTGATGGTAGCCGTTGGGCTGGGAGTAGCAGTCGGAGGTTCAGGCGTAGAGGTGGGCCAGGGTGTTACCGGTTGACGCGGCGCAGAAGATAGGCCACTAGAATACCACACCTGGCGGTTAGCCATGGCATCATAAATATCTTTCTCGCGTGTGAACCAGACTGCATGGAGCTGGTTCCCCTCGTGGATAGCGACTTTGGGATATTCAGGATACAACCCTGGTTCTGCAAGGATTTGCGTGGGGGTTGACCAGTTGGTTCCGTCCCAAACAAGGTGATAGACGCCTAGAAGGGCGTTCTGTTCGTTGGACCTCCGACCAACCACAAGCAAGTGGATATTCCCGGCACTATCCGTTGCCATATCGTACATATCAAAGGGAGTTGCCCATGGGCGGGCAAACACCCGTGGAAGCACGGCGGGAGACGTCCAGCTCTTGCCATGGTCGGTGGACCATTGATAGAGAATCGTGTCGCGCAACGTAGACCGCCATACGAGCATAATCCGGCCCTCGCCATTACTGCCAACTGTGAGTTGAGCAACAGTAAGGTCTGGATAGGTTATCACTGTAGTTGGCGCCCAGGTCACACCGCCGTCCGAAGAAGAAGTGTAAACTCCGTAGGAGGGATCGCTGGTTGCCCCAGCCAGACGAGCCCACCCTTCATCCCAGGTCACATGGATCACATCGTCACGATCAATTTCCAAACAAGGTCGAGCCGAGGTGATCTGCGGCTCTAAATACAGGCGAGTCGGAACCGACCACGTCTGCCCATCATCACTGGAGTGGCGATAAAATATGTCTGACTCGGTCACTTCATCAGCATCGGGAGGGTTAATCATATCGTCATAAACGACATGGACTACGCCGCGTGAATCAACGGCCATGTCCCCCATATAACTCGCGCCTTGATTGATACGGTGGGGGGCAGACCAGGCCGCCGCGGACCAGGCTTCGCTTGCAGGTGCATTCTGATAATACAATGCCAGCGTATCATACACACTGCCGCCAAAAAGCAAATGAACGTTTCCCTTCAGATCGGCGGCGATGGCATTACGCACGATATCGGCTGAAATCGGGACGATGTCGTTAGGTGGGGACCAACTTTCACCGTTCCATTGAGTATAATGCACCTGCTCTTGGAGACCACGCTTTTTCTCCAGCGGGATCGTATTACACCAGACAACATGCACCGAACCAAATACATCCACAGCCAGATCGGGGAACCAAGAGAAACCAGGTGGCGCCGATATGACGGCCGGCTCAGTCCAATTCGCTGACTGCGCCAGTGCCTGCCAACTGGTATTAAAAGTCAGTGCCACGACAATCCCTATCAATAACAGCAAGAACACGCAACGTAAAACGTGGGATGTACGGTTTGAAATTGGGTAACTGCTTCTTGTGCTTTGCATTTTGCACCTTGAGCCTGGTTATGGCTCACCGACCCCAATGGTTTGTCCACAATGCAGTACCTGACCAGCGAAAAGTCCAAGCACTTGCATGGAACCGCCGTGGTCCAATTCCATCACTTGTGCCAGTTCCGACGTTTCATTGAGGGGCGTCAGCATATCATCAAAGAGGACAATTCTGACCAAGCCGTGGGCGTCAGGCCTCAAACCCAGGTCTGGCACGCTTATTCTCTCTTTGTCTTGACAATGGTCTACCTGACCTGTACCCGGTCGCCATTTAGAAATAAGATCACTGTGAATCAGTCTATATGCCGGCAAATAGTACTCAACGTGATGCCAGTTGGTAGCCAAGACGGCGGTTGACGCTGGCGGGAAATTCTCCTCGATGGCCCTAAAACGATCCAGGTAATAGTGATCAGAATTGACCAACGTGGCCCGGGTGAGCAGGCGTTGGCTGCCGGATCCCAGCGGGTACTCGGGCGCCAGGCAAAAGGTAGCGGCGTTCAAGGCTACCAGGACGGCTGTTGTCCCAATCAACCAACGGGGTCGCGTGGTCAACAGCCGCGTCAAGCCAACCGCACCGATCAACAGCAGCGCTGGCAGAAAAACAAAGACCAGCCCTTGTTGACCCATGTGAACGATGGTATAAAAGGTCAGAGAAGGGGCAACCCACAAGAGCAAATAGTTTGGCTTCTCCCAGCGCTTTGGCCATTCGCGCCGCCAGAGTCGGCTGGCTGCATAAACCACACCTGGTGCCAGAACCACGTTCCAGCCATACAAGGTATACATGGCCAGTCTGCGCACATTATATAGGATCGCCCCCCACCCTGCGCCCATGAAAACCGAAGTGGTGCTTTGGAAGCGACGACTAAACCCACCCATAGCGCGCATGTAGTTCGAAAAGCCGCCGCTCGAAATCATGAGCGGAATGAACCAGCCCAGGCAGATTATTGCTCCCAACGTGCCAGCGGCCAGAAAACGCCTCCACCCCACCCGACGCAAGGCAAAGAGGAGCAACGGAGCCAAAAAGATGGCTGTCTGCTGACGTACTCCCCCGGCGATGGCCACGATCGCGACGGCTGGGTAAAGGTAGCGGTAATCGCCTTCCATTGTCTCATACAGCAACCACACACTTGAAATCACCAGTAGGGTATCAAGTGTGTGCGGCAGTGCTATCTCACCGTAGAACCAGAACAGGGGCGAAGCGACCAGGAACAATGCGGCGATCAAGCCCGTTTTACGGTTGAACATGGCACGGCCCAGGTAAAAGAGTGCTCCCGCCGCCAGCGCGCTGGCAACGATACTGATCCATACCATGGTCACCTGAGGGTCATCAAAGAGCAAGTTCACTAGGCGACAGAGCCAGACGTACACAATATACCCCGGCGGTTGCGGCTGCTCTTTGACCACACTAAACTCGCGCATGGCATAGGCGAAATTTACCGAATCCCAATGATAGAGAACCCGAGAGCGAAAGGGAATCCGGCTGAGAATCGTCAGCGCAAAGAGACTGGCTGCTATCCAGGCATCCTGCCAACAGTCAGACTTGTGCTCCATCACGTGCCTCACTTTTGACCATCTGAACCTCTCGGCGTCTTCTCCTAGCCATTGCCATCCGGGTAACGTAGGCAAATGCTTCCAGGATTATCTTGAGAGACATTTTAGATTTACCGCGCTGACGATCTCTAAAAACGATAGGAAATTCCACCACTCTACCACCGAGACGCTCCACATAATATATGGTTCCTACCTGGAAGCCATAGCCATGCAATTGGATCTGCTCCCAGGGCACCTTTTGGAGCATCTCACGGCGATAACACCGAAATCCTCCAGTGCAGTCATGGGTCTGTAGACCCAACATACAGCGGGCAAAGAGGTTGCCGCCGCCGCTGATCAGTCTGCGCAACAGTCCCCAATCGGGTGTACCGCCACCATTGACGTAGCGCGAGCCGATCACCAAATCAGCAGACGCAATCTTGTCCAAGAATGTAGGCAAATAGCTTGGATCGTGGGAGAAATCACTGTCCATCTCAAAGACATAGTCATACCCACGTGTGATGGCCCACCTGAAGCCCTCAATATAGGCCGTGCCCAACCCCATTTTGCCGGGACGGTGCAATACATGAATCCCTGGCAATGCTCTGGATATACGGTCGGCGATCCCTCCGGTACCATCGGGGGAGTTGTCGTCAACAACTAGAATTTCCAAGTCAGCACCCAAAGCCAAGATAGCCAAGACCAACGGCTCGAGATTCTCAGCTTCGTTGTAAGTCGGGATCACGATCAGCGAGCGAGAGAACATTGTCATGGCTTACCTCCTGAACTAACAACCGACAGCAGTCTATCGCCTTGGACATGATAGACATCAACCTGTGGCGCGGAAAAGGCCAACACCAGCCACGATGCGTTCGCAGGATCATAATCGCCCAGCGCACGCTCCGCCGGGCCATACAGAACATAGTCTACACCAAAGGTGCGCAGGGTTTCCACCCGCTCCGTGTCTGGCACAGCAGCGTCAAAGAAACGCGCCACACGCTCCGCCTTGTCGTAAAAATCCACGGTCTGCGCCCAATGTGCCAGGAAGGCCGTGTTGCCGCTGACTGCTGGGACGTACTGCCCCACGGTGAGCGACGCGAGCGCTACGTCGTCGGGCCTGGTATGTCCGCGTAGCCACTCCAGCGCCGCGACCTCGTCCTGGTAGAGGTAGAAGGGATAGTCGTGCCGCGCCAGGTCCACAAACCGCCAGGTCCACAGATACACGTTGGTGGGCAGTACAGCAAGCACAAAGATTGCAGCGATCCAGCGGCGTGCCTTTTCGCCCGTACCCGGCCGCCGGCTAGCGATAGCGGGCGCGATGAAATCATATAGCCCTTGTACAACCAGCAACATCATCGGAATCTGCCAGCCATTGAGCATGTGAATCTGGTAGTCGGTGGGAATGTAGTTGATCGCGGCGTTAGCCAGAAACCAGCTCATCACGAAAAGGTTTTCTTCACTCCACCGTCTCCGCCAGGCCAGCACAATCCACGTCCCCACGGCCAGCAGTAGTGGTAACCCGAATAGGACGATCAAATGCGGCGGTGACGGAGTGTACACTCCCGCATTGGCGAATTGCGCCAGCACGTCTTCCCACAGCGGGTCAACCGCGGTCAAGATCACCGAGTAAATCGCGCCGGAACAGGAAAGCGCACCAATAATCACCCCACCCCAGAAGACCCGCCAGGGAAATGCCCGCCGCTTGAGCCAGACCAACAGCGCAAACGTGCCCACGACGCCGTAGATGATCAATAAATCATACGTGTGCGTCCAACCCAAGAGCAAAGCCAATACACCGGCAGTGACCATGTGTTTTGTCTGCTCTTCTTTCCACCCGCGCCAGACGAACTCAAAGATCAGGGTGATGAACGTCAGCGCGAGGGTAAAATGCGGATAGCCCATAGTACACAGGAACGAGTTCCCCTCGGCAATGTATACATCCAATGGAAAAAACAGCTTGCCCCTGGCCCACGTGTACTTGAGGACAACCAGTATCCAGCCCAATCCAGAACTCAACGTGACCGACAGGAAAACCGTGCGCCGCTGGCGTACGTCGGACAAGAACTGAGCTATCAAGCGATAGACCGCCCACAAGAACGAGGCCCCGGCGATCCAGCGCAGGACCTGGTACACCGGCGCATAGCCCAACCCAGTCCACCGGGAAACCTGAGCCAGCACCCACCAGAGCAGGTTAAAGAAAACGGGATCGTTGGGCTCAGGGGTCAGTTTGTTGCTGACCAACAACGAACTCTGAAAGCTCCGCCACCAAGAGAGGTATTGAGCGTGATCAGTGATGTCTAGCATCAGCCCCATGAATTGCTTCTCTGGCGGGCTGGACAGGTAACCGTACAGGTAGGGCAAACTGGTGAGGAACAAGACACTCACGATGACCGCCCACACAAAGCACCATTCCTGACCAGAGACCAACCTTACAGTTGTGCCAGTTTCCTGCCGTTGTCCACCGACCCAACGTGCTTTCATAGATACCCTCTGTTATTCCGCTAACTAATGTCCACCCCAGCTGGAAGCACTCATACAAATCATCCGGCGGGCGGCAGCGTGGCAACCACCTGCCGGGATGTCCTGGATGGGTGTCACCCCGATACCCTTGTACCCTAGCGTCGTGGAAACGATGGGAATGCCCTTTGACACCACACTCAATTCAGCGTACAAGGCTTATCTCCTGAAATCTAGTCCCATCACAAACGAAAGCCGGGGTGCCCTCAAAACGTTGAAAATCCTCTTGTGTCAATCCCGTCTGAGATGTTAACCAACTCAGAGCTTCAGGTGAAAAAAACGTAGCGAATTCCACAGTGTAGATTCTGCCACCACGCTGCTGTACGGCTGCGATCTCTTGTTGCATCCGGTTGAAGACTTCCTCCGTTCCACTGTAACGTGCTGAAGCGTCAATTATGGAGAACACCTGGCGGTGAAAGAAATAGCTCACGTACTGCGCCCACTCACCCCATTCGGCGGATACTAGCAGATCCTCGGCAGCCAGATGTTCAGCCACACATTTGGCCTTCACGAGGTTTATGTTGGGCGTGGAGTGACGAGGCCAAACGGTGGCAGAGAAATTGGCGGTGGCGATAGACACAATCAGCCCACCCAGTATTACCGCCTGACGTGGGCGGATTACCATGGAGTCCCAGAGCAGGGCAAGTATGGTCCACAGTCCGATATTTGGGATGACAAACCATTTAGGTTCAAAGGGGTCCCACCATGTGATAAATGGCAAATAAATGAGATAGACCAGTAAGAGCCAGCCCAACATATGAGTCTTGGAAATCAGAGGGCGTCGTCTCAACTTACCCAACAGGGGAAGAAGAAGCAGTAAAGCCAGAGCCACCAATGCGATCTGGATGATGATCTTGTCTGCGTGAAATTCGCCGCGCAGCAAAGCTCTCAGGCCCAAACCTTCCCAAAGAGGCACCAGGCTAGCCAGCGCACTTTTGACCAGTTCGAACAAGCGTGTGATATCCCACCTACCCCACATGGATAGCCGAGCACCATAATGCAGGAACCAATCAAGAAAACTATTAGTGCTCGAATGGCCCAGGATAAATGCCCCCACATACACATAGACACCGCCTACGACAATGGCAATGGGCATGCTGAACAACAGAGCCCCAACCAAGAGCCGGCGGATACTTGCCCTATACGTCACCAACAACCCAATCCACACAACCGGCACAATGAAGATATCCGCCTGCCAAAACAGAATGCTCAGGGCACATAGGATCCCCGCGCCCACCAAGAGTCCGGGAGACGGCTGTAGCTGCGGAGTCGTCCAAATGACTGCCAAGAGTATAAACATCCCAATGATGCAGGTCGCTGCCAGAACGATGTAATAGGCATCGGTACTAAACACCCAATAGGCCCACGAGGTGCCAAATCCCAAAGTAACTAACACAGCAACGACTTCGTGATTGATCAAAGGCCGCAGCCACCAATAAAACAACCCCATCCCCAAGGCCCCAAACACAGCCGCCGTAATCTGTGCGAACACAATGGAGCGATCCTCATAGCCAGCAGCCCCCAAGCTCGTACCAACCAGCCTCACTAAGGGGCGATACAGGATGTGATTGGGTGAAAAAAGCGCTGCGCCGTCTCGCTCAACGGCTTCGGCTTCAATAACGCCATTGGGGTCGTAGCTGGTGGACAGGAACCCCAAATACAACCCCAATCCCGCAACCGTGAGCAATACCAAGCTCAGTAAGCTTGGGCGTCTTCGGTATTGCGTTTCCACGATGTCCATAGTACACCTCGTCAAAGGGCTGGCTGGCTACCCAGAGAATGTAGCGAAGCGCGGTACCGGCCGGAAACCAGCTCATCACGAAAATGTGTTGCCAGTCAACGGCGCGCGCTGAAACCCATCCTGGCGTACACTTTGTGCTTGACCGCGCACGTTCATCCCAGCCTCCTCACAGCACTTGCGGGCCAATCACCGAGGGTGGACAAGATCAGCCCGGCAAACAACACCCCGACAATGACAAACAACGGCAGCAGGCTTGCTACCCCTCGCAGGTGCAGTGCCATCCCCAGATTACGAGCGATATCCCCCGCGCACCAATGTGGCCAGGCGTATTCCACCAACGGATTGCCGATGGTATCCGATGGGAAGGCTTGCCCGGCCAGCGTGAGGCCCCAGGTGGCAACCAGCGACCAGAGCGCCAGGGCAGCGCTGATCCCCCATAGCCATGGTAGCCGTTCCCCCTCACAGAAAACGAAGATCAGTGGCAGCACAAAGAATGGCAACATCGGCAACAGATAACGCGGCCCCACAGCAAACCCACCCCACCACATGCCTGATGTGCTGTTAAATGCCAGCATCGCCACAACGCTCGCCAGCACAACCCAGAATTCGGGATGGTGTTTGCCCGATCGCCACCAGAGGACCAAGCCCAGTACTGCCAGGAGCAACAGCGGCGAGAGCACGAACAAGCCCCGGAATGGACTGAACGCAATCCCCCAGAGTGCGTCCCAGTGCGGCAAGGTCAGACTCATGAAGCCGGTGTGATGCTGCTTCTGCCACAACTCGGAATAGCCGTACCCCAACGTCAACGGCCCCCCGAAGACGACAGTGTTGTAGCACATCCACCCGGCGGCAACAATGCTCCCGGCCAGGATCACCCAACCAATGCGCCATTTGGCATCCAGGCGATAGAGGGTGTACAAGAAGAGGATTCCGGCGATCAAGGCCACCGGATACTCGGTGATGATACTATAGCCCAACAATAGCCCGATGCCCAGGAGCGTGGGGTTAGTCAGCGGCTTTTTACCTGCAAACACCAGGACAAAGGCTGCAAACAGGCCGGCTGCGCTTAGTTGATGGCCGTAGAACGCCCCGGCATAGGGGAAGGCTGGCGTGAGCAGGCCATACCCCAGTGCCACAAGGAGGCGGGGCCAGGGCCTATCGGTAAACTGCGCCAGCAGGACATACATCAATATACCCAATAGCGCAGTGGGCAACGCAGCAGTCACAAGGGCAGCTGCCATCTGGATCACGGCCAGGCGCACCTTACCCACCAGCAGTCCTGTCCCGTCGGGTTGCAGCGTCGCCTGGAACGCTGGCGTATGAGACAGCCGCGTCAGCAGCCGCTCCACGCTGGGGTGGTTGAGCATGGGCTTGAGGGCGGCGTAGACGGGGACGGCTAAAAAGGCCGCACCAGGAGCCTTGTCACTGTAGTAGTGCTCCCCCACTCTGGCATAGTCCACGGTGTTCTGAACGTAGCGGTCAATCTGAAAAGTGCCGTCATCCACAATGGCCATGATCATGTCCAGCCGAGAGTTCTGATTCGGGTCAGCCCAACGGGGGAGGAAGTAAACGTAGCACAACAGGAGAATGAGGAACAGGTAGAGCCGGGACCGCCGCTCGCCAGCAGAAGCACTTTGCCGCCGGATTGTCGGGACTGCGTTCATGGCGTTACTCCTCCACCCCGCGCCGGGTGCAGTGTCGAGACCGCAGATCACAGCAGCCGATACACCCAGGAAACAGCCCATCAGCGCGCAAGGCCTGGCGGAAGGCACGGAAGCGCGAATTGTTCCAGAGACGGGCCAGTTCCTTCTCTCGGACATTACCGATGGCATAGTTCAGGCAGGGAAAGACATCGCCATAGGCCGAGATGTTGGCCGTGGCCCACGGTGTTTGACAGAGATAGTCCGTCGGGGCCGCGCGATTCTCATAGTGCAGGATATAGTCGGCAGGTGGAAGATCCGGGATAAAGCGGACGATGGGTCGCCCTGCCTGCCGTGCAGCCAAGCCGGCCAGTTCCCCCTTCAAAGCCGCCACATCGAAATCCTCAATGGGATCAGGACGGGCTGTGTAGAGGGAGATATCTCGGTTGGGCATCAATCCGCTGAGATGGATTGAGTTGTTCTGCATCTGGAAGGTGCAGAAGTCGGCTCCGGCCTCTGTGGCTAGATCGACGATTTGACCTAACCGCGCCGCGTTGGCGCGGGTGATGACAGATTTTACATTGATCAGCGGCCACGCGCGCCCGCGCTCGTTACGGACGGACCACAGCGCCTGTATTCCACGCAATGTTCGGTCAAATGTCCCCGGTACCCCGCGGATCGCGTCGTGGGTGGCCTGGTCACCATCCAGCGAAATGCCGACCGACATCACCCCAGCCTCCACCAAAACACCGGCAGTTTCTGGCGTGACACCAAGCGCGACACCGTTGGTCACGATGTGACAACGCCGCCGCCGGGCCGTGTAGGCGATGATGTCCAAAGCATCCTGCCGCAAGAGCGGCTCGCCGCCGGTGAAGACGATCAAACTCCACCAGGGTGTCCTGCGGACGAGTCGCTTGATCTCGTCCGCGCTGAGTTCACGGGCCTTATCACTACGGCGCGCACCCAACTGATCCACCTGCCGCCGCTGATAACACATCTCACACTTCAAGTTGCACCGGTAGGTCAACTCAAAGACCACCTGGAGCGGTGGCAGGGCATATCCCCCCGGCAAGTGGCGCGCGATACTGGTGTAGAGCCGTTCCAGCGTGTAATAGAGGGTGTAGGCATTGATCATGGTGCACTCCTGCGCTCTGCGTCTGCGGACTGGGTGAACATTTCAACCACGGCGGCCTGGACGCGGCAATAGATAGCATTCCAGCTGTACTGTTCCTGGACCAGCATGACCCCGTTCTTAGAAAGCTCTTGTTGCTGGAGTGGATCTTCCAGCAGGTCTGCAATCCGCTGCCAGAATGTGCTGGCTTCGTCAGCAACAAGGATGTTGCGTCCCGGCGTGACGGCGATCCCTTCGCAGCCCACCGAAGTAGAGAGCACGGGTAGTCCCATCGCGAGGGCGTTCAAGATCTTGACCCGCATCCCGCTGCCCACACGCATGGGTACTACCAGCAGTGTGCTACGCGCCAGATAGGGCCGGACATCCTCCACCCATCCGGTCACCTCAACTGAAGAGTCAGCAACCAAACGCCGGATGGTAAGCGGTGGATTGGCTCCTACGATGACAAAGCGCACATCGGGGAACTGCTGTTTGAGCAGGGGGTAGATCTCGCGGTAGAACCAGAGCACGCTGTCAGCATTGGCTGGCCAACTCAAAGTACCGATGCTGAGCAAAGTGCGCGGCTCCCTAGGGCCATGGTTGGGACAGAAGTAATCGGTATCCACGCCAATAGGCAGGACCTCCAGCCGTTGGTGGGGGAGACACCACTGCGCGATCAATGCGCGGTCTACCTCGGTAGTTACCCAAACAGCGTCGAAGCGCTGCAGCGTTCGGGGTTCGTAGCGGGTCATCTTGAAATGTTCTAACCGGGTAAACCAGTACAGGGGGTTCCAGGATTGGGTGCGAGCCAGTCGCTCCAATAGCATTGTCTCCACATTATGGTGATCCAGCAAGGTGCGCGCACCGCTCTGGGTCGGGACGTACTGGGCCATGTGCAAGTGATCGGCGTAGATGAGGTCGAAGCCTTGCCGCTCCACCAGGTGCTCGACCAGGTCTCGCCCCTCAGTTGTATAGTAGAGACCCATCACGAAAGGCCGTGACTGCCCAAGGGATTGCAGAGCTACTCGCACCTTGCGCGCACGAGAGAGGTCCACCACTATAGGATAGACCGCTTCTAATCCCAGCATAGACCGTAACTGCTCCAGGTTTTCTTTGCATTGCGGCGTGCGGGACAGGGCAACCAGAGTGACCTGGTGATGATGGGCCAGCGCCTTCAGGTAGTGGAAAGTCTTGATCCTGCCCCCGCGATCCAGTGGGTAAGGAACTTCAAAGGCCAAAAAAAACAGTTTCATGGACGTTTACCTTTCCCCTCTCGCACCACGACGCATAACAGTGCGGAGCTCGCGCAAACTCGTCACCTGTCGGCCCATGCGTTCTCTGCTCAGGAAACGCACGATGCGATACACAGCCCATTTGATCGGTGTGATCAGGTAAATCATTCCCTCCAGCAGCCCAGCCTGGACCCGGCCATGGTGCTTGCAGAAGAAATAGACACGGCTGCGGTACAGTTCGGCCTCCATCCGGCTGTGGCGCTGCCGGCTGCTCTGTCCCCCATAGTGAATAATAGCGGCCGCGGGGAGATACCATACCTCCCAACCCAACTGGGCAAAGCGGTAACACCAATCCACCTCTTCAGCATACATAAAGATCGCCTCATCCAACGGCCCCACCTGGTCAATGGCCGCGCGCCGAGCCAGCAGGCAAGCCCCTTCCACGTAATCCACACGGCGTGCCCCGTGAGCCACACCAGGCCCATAGCTTGGATAACGCGCGCGCACCCACCGCCGACCTAACCCACTGAGCAGCAGAATTTCGGTTAACAGCGTAGGGAAAGGCGAGTGGGAAGCCTGGAAGGTCCCGTCAGGGTTGAGCAGCCGTACACCAGCCAGACCGGCCTGGGGATGGCGTTCCATGAACCCGACCAGGGTACCCAACGTACCGGGCAGGACCTTCGCATCGCTGTTAAGCAAGAGCACGTACCGACCCTGGCAGCGAGCAAGGGCCTGGTTGTTGGCACGCGCAAAGCCTACATTCTCCGAATTGGCAATCACGTGAGTGCGAGGGAATCGTTCCTGGATCATCGCCACACTACCGTCCGAGGAGCCGTTGTCAACTACCCACACATCAAAACACATCTTCTGGATGGTATCTTCCAGAGACTGCAAACATTCGGCCAGCAACTCGCGGGTATTCCAACTGACGATAATAATCGAGAGGTCTGGTGGCTTTGCAGTCATGCGGCTGCCCCTTCAATCGCCGAAAGATCGCCGGAGGTGGAAGATGCGGATGTTAAGCTATGGATCAAGGCCCAGGATGAACCCATGAAGAACCAACTGAACATCGCTTCATCAAATGCAATGATACCCTGCGTATAAGCAAAAGGAAATAACCAGTCACCTAACGCCATGGCGACCAGACACCCAACGGTACCGGCTAGTACTGCCACCGCAAGGCTTTCGGCAAAATCACCCCGATTGCGGAGTCGACGCCGCAACTCATAGGTGCCCACAGTTTGCGCGCCAAAGAACCACAAGATGAAGAAAGATCCCACCACGCCTGTCTGGCCGATAATGTCAATATAGTTACTGTGGGTAGCCATTCCTTCCATAGGGAAGTAGCTCATATAGTAGGAAGCATAGCCGGCCGGGCCAGTGCCAAAGAGCAGGTGTTTGCCAGTGATACTCCAGTTGACCTGGTAAGCCGCCAGCCGAGTCACCCCACTACCTTGAACCTCGCTCTCGTATTGTGTCCTCCAGTAATAACCGCCCGCCCAGATCACAATCACCACAACCATGATGAGCCAGAGCCACTTGGAGCGCATAAGAGCCACGACTCCCAGCGCTACAAAAGTGGGCACCCAACCCGCTAACCAACTCGCTCGCAGAACGAAACTCCAGTACACCCACCCGGCCGCGTAGACGAGCAAAGCGACCCGCCAGGTCCAGCGCAGCTGGCGATTGAAGAGAGCCAACGCAAAGGCAAATGATAGATACCACATAGAGAAAAGGCCATTGGTATTGATCCACATCACTCCATTGTGAAATACAATCCTTCGTATAGCACTGACAGGACCAACCCCTAGGTCTATGATCAGCGAGATGATCAGCGAGACAAGTCCCTCAGCCAGAAAGAGCCACACCACGACTTGGAGCCAATGGACGCTCGACACCAGGTTGACGACCAATAGAAACGTGGCAGGCAAGAGCACCATAACCGTGGCAGCAGCCACGGGTACAAATGGCGAGCCAGCATCGCGTACTAGCACATCGCGGAACACCCAACCCCAGCCCAACGAGGCGAACACAGCGGCCGCGAATCCCAGGAGTGGAACATTTGTCGGAGCCGGTTTCAGCGCCAGCCGCTTATCCACGACCATCATGTTGACGATCCATAGCCCCAAGAGCACGCCACATAGTAACAAGCTCATCACGATCTCGCTGCCGGTGCCTGTGGGCAGGCGAAAGCGCACAAACACCCCTGACAGCAACATCGCCACCAAGCCCAACTCGATCTTCCTCAGTATGACAAAAACAACGATAGGCACAATTATGGCAGCGAGAATCAGGAAAGGATTGATCTTGACCATCAAGTAGCTAATGATGGGCAGCACACAGATCACCCCCCCGATGACTCCCGTCCGGATCAAGCCCGTCCAATGCCGTCTAGCAAAAGCAGTTAATGCATTACCCATTGGTCCTTCACTTCTGTTCTACCACCCGGCAAAGCAACCGCTCCAATGCCTGAGCCGACTCTTCCCAGGAATAGCGTTTTTCCACCAACTGCCGTCCATTAGTGGCCAACTTGGCGCGTAAGGTCTTATCATCTAGCAAACGGATAACAGCGTTAGCAAACTCGGCTGGTTCATCGGCGAGGAGAATGTCATCGCCAGGGGTCACCGCCAGTCCCTCGGCTCCTTTGGAGGTAGCCACTACCGGTGTCCCCAGTGCCAACGCTTCCAGAATCTTCAAGCGCGTTCCACCGCCCTGGCGCAGAGGCGCGATGCAGACCTGGCTGCGGGCTATCTGTGGGCGAATGTCTGCCAAGTAGCCGGTCAACGTCACGCTCTCGTCCAGCGGCAGGTGTTCCAGAGAGACACCTTCCGTACGCCCGGTGATGAACAGCCGCGCGCCCGAACGTCTGGCCCGCACAATAGGCCATACATCGGTCAGGAAAAACTTCATCGCGTCAAAGTTGGCGAAGTACGAAAGCGCACCGGCAAAGGTCACGGTGTCCGGGAGTGGAACGCCAAAGTCGCCCTGGTAACGCTCGAAAGTCACGGCGTTAGGGACTACTGCCAGCTGTTCGAGGTTGGGCACGATCCGCAACACTTTGGTCCGTTCCAGATCCGAGGAGACTGTGCAGCCGCTCAGTTCGTGTTCCAGCTGCTGCCGCATAAAACGGAGGAACTTTCGCCGGCTGAGTTCAGCCCACAAAGATCTCAGTTTGCTCTGGCGCCCATACAGTGGATCCAGGGCCAGCGAGACTTCCAGATCTTCCAGAATTGTAGGAATTCCAGGCAGGCCGTTGAGATAGGGAAGCATTTTGAGCTCCGAACCGATAACCACATCACAAGGATACTCGGCCAGGGCCTGCTCCAGCAGATTGCGCATCTTCTGGCTGTAAACATCCAACAGGAAACGCGGCCAGGGCGAGAAAATGCCGCCCAGCGCGCGGAAGCTCCAGGGACGGAACTCGCGGCCCGGGATCACCTCTACCTGCCGGCAAAAATCCTGCAGCACCCCAAGCCACTCCCGACCGCGTTCATGATTCAGGAACGATAGCAGCGTGACAGTGTGCCGTCGGGAGAGGGCGCGGAGCAGATTGAAGATTCTGATCCGGGAGCCGTTGTCCGGTGGATAAGGGAACCAAGCCGACAGAAACAGAATCCTCAAGCTCATCTTCCCCCAGTGCCAGACTCGGCCGACGGCGCTCCATCAGCAACTAGCTGCCGGGCCAGATTGCTCAGGCGCTGCGCCAGCACTTCAAAACTATACTGAGCCACAGCCTCCTGGCGGGCACGTTGCCCCATCTGCTGGGTTGTCTCCGCCGAATCTAACAGATGTTCGATCTCGGCCGCCATCTCCTCCACGTTGTACGGGGAGACAAAGAGCCCCGTCTCTCCATGCCGCACATAATCCTCAATGCCGGGCGTCCGAGTCACAATCACGGCACGTGCTGCTGACATAGCCCGCAACACGACGCTTTGCCCTGCTGCGTAGACCGTGTCGTGTAGTGGCACGACCACGAGACGCGCACGCCGCAGCAAGCGCGCTACTTCGGTGGAAGGGATGTCCAGCCGTAGTTCGACGTTGGGTGGTATTGCCAGGCCGGCCACGTTATAAGGGCGTGCTACCACGATAAAGCGCCACCTTACACGCTTGGCCACCTGGAACAACGTGTGATAATCCCGGTTCGAACTGCCCACGCTAAGGATGTAGTCATCCCACGTGTCTGGAGAGGCTTCCTCATCTTCCTTTACATCCCAGACTAAGGGCATGAAGTGAACACGCTCCGGAGGAAGGCCCAAGTTGGTGCAGCAGATGTCACGCTCTACCTGGGTGAAGCAAACAGCCCCGGCAAGCGAAGCGAAAATCCAACGACTCATTGCCGGAAAACGGGCCACCACATTTTTGTAGATCAGTCCCAGAATCACGTGACGAGGACGGCGCTGGCCTGTCAGCGTCTGGTAGAGTGCGATGGGCAGGCCACACTTGACCTCCCACGAGAAGACCACATCGTAACCGTTCAGGTGTGGCAGAACTTGTGAGCCAGCCCACAAGTAGCGCAACGGATACACTGTGGACCGCTCCAATGCGGAGCGGGCGAAGCGGACACCGTTCAGGCTAACAATTGCATAATGATCGTCGTGCGCAGGCAGGTCGCCCCAGATCCAGGAGCCAGACTCAGGCCAATCAACAACAGTCAAAATGTTCAAAGCCATTCCTTTCAGTCACTTGGGATCGCACCTTCTGAGAACCTGGGAGCCTGTCCAAAACATCCCCTCAAGAAATCGGCTCCCCCACGCACTACCGCCTTAGCCTGTTCGCGTTTCCCACGCCCCAGGAAACCGATTACAGTTCGAAATACACCCCAACCACACCTGGCCAGCACAATAATCCTGCGTGGAAGTGGCAGATTCTTGTGCAAGAATAGAAAACGGTTTCGAGTCATATAATACAGGATACGTGGCGAATCTAATTGATCTATTGGTGAGACTTTATGCCACATCTTGGCTTGAGGAGCAAACAGCAAATCATAACCTGCCCGCCGCGCTCTGGCACACCAATCCGTTTCCTCCCAATACATGAAGAAGCGCGAATCAAACGGGCCAACATCTTCCCAGGCAGCCCGCTTTATGAGAAGGGCACACCCAGCGAGAAAATCGACCGGTTTCACTTCCTCAAACTGCCCCACATCCTCCTCATCCATGCCCACGTTGGCAGTAAACATGCCTTGCCAGTTTATCACGCCACCCGCGAACCAGATCCGTCGTGGCTGCGCGTGACAATAGATTTTTGGACCTACAGCCCCCACCCGCGGGTTCACTTCGGCTACTGCGATGAGATGGGTCAGCATCTCCGGATCAAGGAGTGTATCATTGTTCAGTATAAGGACGTAATTGACGCCGGTCTGCAAGGCATACGTCACTCCTATGTTATTTCCCGCCGCGTAACCCAGGTTCTCTCCATTCTCAATCAGCGTCACAGCGGGAAAACGTTTCCGAATTGCTTCTACAGACCCATCGCTGGAGCCATTATCTACGACCACTACTTCGCGGACCGGGTAATCCAGACACGACAACGACTCCAGGCAGGCCACTGTGTCCGCCAGCCCGTTCCAGTTGAGGACGATGATCATTACCTGCGGCGTCACGACGACCTAACTCCCCCCTGTCAGTCTGGCTCGATAGGCCTGTACTGCCGTAATGACGAAATCAGCCAAGAGCGGCCCGATGGTCTGATTCGCCGGCTGGTTGGGATGGGAATCCTCTTCCTCACGGTAGGCAGCACGCAACATGTTAGAGTCGGGAGCCGAAGAATCCCCCTCAGCCAACAAGTCGAAAAAATCAAAGGTAAAGACATTCAGATGCCCGGCCAGGAACTCGTCCGACTTCAGCCAATCAGCAAAAGCCCGCGCCCGAGCAGCGGTCTGCGCATCGGTGTCGGCGGGATTCAACGGGGGTAGAGTCACGATAATGAAGATGTGATCCGCATGCTGGTCCATCACCTCGCGCATCTGAAGATAGTAGGCCTTGTACTGTTCCAACTGTGTATCGCTCGTGATATTGCTCACCGGGAAACAAGACTTGAAAATGATCACATCGTGCTGCATCAGCCCGCTGAAGGCATTCAGCGGCTTCGAGTACAGGTACTGAGAGAAAATCTGAGCCAGGCCATCGGGATCAGTGTTATCGTCCGGAATATCATAACTGTAGCCAGCCTGCTCGCCATTAGGGCGGGTCAGGCCCTCGTAATTGTAGTCGTGGTCCCAGAACTGAAAACCTGCCTGGTTCAGGCGCTCCCGCACGCCACCCTGCACGATGAGATTCCGACCGGTGGAATGGTGCAAGAAAATCACGTTAGTGAGATCGCCAGTTGCCCTGACAGACGGGCTATCCAATACCGCCCTGCACGTACTGACGAAAGCCCGTATCCCGGAGCGCAGATTCCTTCCCCACAGGCCCCCAACCAGCCCTCCCAGGACTATCAAGAGGACGACAACGCCGATCCCCCACCAGACATGTCGAACGGTGATCCTGAATCGCATCTCTCTCACCTTGGTGTTTTGCTAACTACCAAACGATAGACTTCTTGCAGTTCAGCCATCTCTTCAGTCATAGATCTGACTGGTCCGATACCCTTCTGCAACTGAGCAAGCAGGCCAGGATCGTCAATCAAGCGTTGCACTTGGGCTGCCAGGCCCGGCGCGTCACCGGGGGCAAACCGCAAACCGTTCACTCCATCTTGCACCAACTCGGCCATTCCCCCCAGGTCAGAAACGATCGCTGGCGTGCGGTGGGAAAAGGCCTCCAGGATGGCATTAGGACTGTTTTCATACCACACCGATGGCACAACGACGACGTCCACCCCCTGCAACACCCGACTCACCTCTGTCTGCCCATACACACCCGCCAGGCTCAAGCGGGAATCCCGGCGGGCCATCTGGCACAGACGGCGGGTGTAATCTGGAAATCGGGCCGTATCGCCGTAGACTTTGACCTCCAGGGCAGCGCCGGGCAACTGCCGGACGGCCTCGAACAACGTGTGCACGCCCTTGTGCAGGGCGATCTGTCCCATGTAACCGAGTCGCAGATGGGCGGCCGGGGTCTTTTCCAGAAGCCCTGGTGACAGGTCGGGAAAGTCCCGCCCCTGGCGGGAAAAGATGATTTGCTCCGGCGCTATACCTGTCCCAACAAAAAGGTTGCGCAGGAATTGAGATGGGCTGATGATGGCGTTCACGCGATCAAGTGTTTCCCGTAGAAACATCGTCCGTGCCTGGATGCGCGCTATATCGTCGTGCTGCGTTCGCCAGAACACGTCCATCAGCGCAGGTGCGATCCGGCCGGGAACGCGGTAACGGCGTTTCACTTCACCCAGGCAACGAGCGCAGGTGACCGCGTCGGAGGGTGGTGAGCACAATTGACCATTGCTGCGCAGTAGTGTGACACGTGGGCAGAGGAACCAGAAATCGGTCAATGTGACCACCGTAGGAATCTGCAAATCCATCGCCGCGCGCAGTGTGGCTCCCGAAATCAGATAGCCGCTGATGAGATGTAAAAGATCCGGCGCAAGTTCGTCGAGATATCCGTGCAGATGCTCACCAATCCAGAAATTGTCGTACGTCCAACGGAATGGATCCGAGGCAGTTGCTATATTAAAACTCAACCTACGAACCGGCAGGCCATCGTAAATGTCGTCCTCAAAGACCAGACCGTGCCCGTCGCCAGCGTCAATAGCCTCAACGCAGACTATGTGCACGTCGTGACCCCGATCTCGCAACCAAGTAGCCATTCGGTAGGTACGCCACTCGGCGCCACCGGTATAACGTGGCGGGAAATGGTGCACGGCAATGACGATTTTCACCTGGTACTGCCTCTTGCCAGACGTTCCAGGGCCAAGCGACGCAGAAACTCGATCTCACGCCGCTCGACGCTGCCCGAGGCCAGCAATGCGACAATGTAGGCAATGGCTCCGGTTCCCATCAATATCAACAACCCCCACTTGGATTCAATCGTGGCAAAGAAGGGAGCCTTACTTAGCAAAAAGACACTCACGCCCATCGCTGCTGCTGCCAGGGCGACTCGTAACAACGTTCCCCACCGCCGATTCACCAACCGCTCGTTGCCAATCAGCCTCCAATATTGCACCAGGCGGATTGCCCGCCCACTCACCAAAGCCAATGCAGCACCTAGAATACCCATCGTAGGCACCAGGACCAAGTTCAACACCACGGTGACGACAGCGTTAACCACGTTGATTCGGGCTGCCGGGCGTTCCAGGTGCAAAGTACTGGCCACCCGTCCCAGAAGTTCCAGCAAGAAGAGACTGGGAAGTGCCCACAGTATCACCTGCAACACTGGGATAGACTTGACAAACGTTTCTTCGTACAGGGTGATGATGATCCGGTCGGCCAGCACCGTGCCGCCCACGGCTATCGGCAGGCACACGATCAACAGATACTTGATCGCCTGCCAGGCGATCTGGGGCAGGAATTCCGGGTTTTCGGTATGGCTCCGTACCATCGTCGGATACATGGCAATGGCGATACTCTGGGCAATGAGCAGCACCATATTGATCAGCGTCCAGGGCACGTTATACCAGCCGACGGCGGCATCGGTGAGTATAAACGACATCAACACCGTGTCAAAGCGCTCCATGAACGCGTACGAGATGCTACTGACACCAAAAGGCAGTGCAGCCAGGAACAACTGCGGCCAGCGGCGCACAGAGAGAACCAACCGCCCCACGCCCAGCTTGAACACCGCCCATCCAGAAAGCACAGCCATCATGGCCACGCCTGCCAGATGAGCGACGATCAAGCCGACAAATCCCAAGCCATTGATCAGCAATAGCACACCCAGCCCCCAGAACACCAACTGGTTGACCAAGGCAAAGATAGATGTATAGTCCAGCCGTTCGCGGGCCGTCAGTGTACTGTCCAGTGGCCCCTGAAACGCATAGAGGAGCAGTCCAGCGCTGGCGATGAGGATACCCAGCACCATGTGGCTATCTTTTCCCAGCCAAAGTGCCGACAAAGGAGCGATAAGCGTAACGGCCAATGACAGCACAACGCGAATGGCCACAGTGTTGGGCAAGAGCCACGCAGTCTCCCCGTAATCCTTGGCCATCTCGCGTACTGCATAAGGCGACATGCCCCAATCGGTAAACACAGCGAATATGGCCACGTAGGCCATAACCGCCGAATACTGCCCAAAGTGGACATCCCCCAATCGGCGCACTATATAGACATTGAACAGGAAGGCCAAGGCTTTTAGCACCACCTGCACGCCGAGCACAAAGGCCGAATTGCGTGCGACTGTAGCGACCACACTCCGAGTAGGTCCGCACAATGGTTGACCGGTGTCCGATCCAACAGGGGCAATTACCGCAGCGCCTTTAGTTGCGTCCATTTGATCCACAATGAGTTCCAATCTTCAGGAGGGATAAATCACATGGTATTGAGCATACGCTCAAGTCCATCCCGGTCCACCCACCACTCGAATCCATGCCTGACCGCCGACAACCGGCCGCTCTTGCACCAGCGCCGGGCCTGATCTGCACTGACGCCCAAACGCTCCGCGGCTTCGCTCAATGTCAGCCAATCCACTTCACTACGTTGGCCCTTCCGTTTCGAGCGTCTGCTCTCGGGGGCAGGGCGATGGTCGTAGTCGCTTCTGCGGGGCTTAACGCGATTCACCACCACCCCCAACAGGTTCACCCCCCGTTGCGCGGTCAGCCGATCCCTAGCTTGTCGGACCCACTCCTGTTTCGTGAGCCCTGTGCTCACCACGAGGATCGTACCCTCGACCAGAGTTGACAGAATGGTAGCGTCAGGAGGACCCAAGACTGGCGGGCTGTCAATAAGAACTATATCCGCCTGGCTACCCAAGGACTCCAGCAGGGCCAGAAAGCGTGGCGAAGTCAACAACGCGGCCGGGTCCCTTGGCAATCGTCCACCAGACAACAGGTACAGATTGTCCAGGTCCGTCTCTTGTAGGGGAACTGACAAGAAATCCTCGCTCTCAACCCCTTGACCGCTGAGTACATCAGCCAGGCCCGTGACGTTGGGACGATCAAACAACTCGTGCAGCGATGGTTTGCGCATATCCGCGTCAACTGTGATGACGCGATGCCCTGCGGAGGCCCACGCAACAGCCAAATTGGCAAGCACGAAACTCTTGCCATCCAAAGAACTGGGACTGGTCAAGAGCAGCGTTCTGAAAGGCTGATCGGGGCGCATCAGAAAAACATGGGTTCGTATGGCGCGAACACCCTCGGCTACCGGACTTGATGGATTGCCAGACAGCAAAGCCTTTTTTCTCGATACCTGGGGGACAGCACCCAGAACAGGCAGCTCCAACACGGATTGTAGGCCGTCCCCTTCCCACCGCAGTGATGTATCCAGGTACTCCATCAAGAAAATAGCAGCCAGTGCCAGACTGAGCCCCGCTGCTCCAGCCACAGCAACCATGAGTTTAGTCTTGCTTGGCATCGGCCATTGGGGCACCACGGCGGGCTCAAAAAGCGAAAGAACATTAGGAGACTCTGCACTGTAGGAATCCAGCAAGTTGGCATAGATGGTCTGGTAAGTGGATTTCACCTCTTCCAACGCTGCAAGGCGGTCTTGAGCGTCCTGGATCTCAGCCGCCGAGGTCAATCCAGCCAGAGAAGTAGTCAGGTCATCAATTTGTGTGCCGACGCTCCTGATCCTTGCCTGGAGTTCTTCCAATTGGCTGCGAATGAACTCCTGTTGCTCTGGGTCGCTTCCTTCTGAGGTAGGGCTGCGGCGAATCAACTCATCGGCCAGGGCATTGGCAATCAAAGCGGCCGCTTCAGGATTGGTGTCTGTCACCCATATTTCCAGGAGGTAAGCTCCCGACCGAATTCCGGTCGCAATTTGTGCCGCTAGCTGCTCCGGTGTCCTATCCAATCCCAACCTTTCAATGACAGATTCCGTGACCGGGCCTTGTCTGACCAATTCGGCATAAGCGGCGGCCAGGCTATTGCTGAGGCTCATCTGTCCAAGGCTTGGATCGGGATTCTGGAGGCTGGTGCCCACCATGAGCGTCGCTTTCGCTTGGTAGAGGTCAAGTTGCTCGGAGGTAAAGTAGTAACTGACCACCATTGGGACGACAGCGCTCACGATCAGCAACCACCACCACCGCGTGACAAGTCTCAGATACTTGCGTATCTCCATATGCACTCCTCGCTCAATATCCGCCTCAGAGGGTACTCAAGTGCAGGCGCAATCAACTTGGGAAGCAGCACAAGAGAAATAGGTGGAACAAGAAGGCGCATCAATCCACAGTTTTCTTCTGCACGTCTTCCAACTCTGGCCGCAGCCCCCCATTCCCCGCAAAGTAATAGCCCATCCGCCAGCGCGTACAGATGTAGCGCGGATTGGCCGGATCGTCCTCGATCTTTTGCCGCAGGTAGCGAATGTACACGCTCAAGTAACCCACCTCGCCCGCATACTCCGGCCCCCACACACTGGTGAGTAACTCCTTGTGAGACACGACCCGCC
>Ga0307379_10001183_pt1 | contig 41725 bp, 32 predicted proteins | sample UN2MG_FD_202237 | JGI IMG/M metagenome (GOLD analysis project Ga0307379, IMG submission 202237) | Soil microbial communities from Risofladan, Vaasa, Finland - UN-2 | ecosystem: Environmental > Terrestrial > Soil > Coastal area > Acid sulfate soil | place: Finland: Risofladan, Vaasa | collected...
TTTTTCGCTGGTCATTAAGTGGAGGAAAATTCAGTATATTCCGAAAAATTCCAAGAATTATTTCCAAAATCCGCTCTCTTGGAGACATTAAAAGATACTCGATCATGGCCTGTATTTATCTAAAACTGAAGTTAAAAAAAGGCGCCGGCAATTTTCATGAATAATTCAGGTGGTGTATTGTTAATGTATCATGCGTCATCTATTAAGGACAAAAAAACTCCCGAAATCAGAGGAGAAAAGTTGGCATAACAATTGCATAATATATGATAAAATTAGAATAAAAGGAGAAGAAAAATGAAAAAAATTGCAGTTGCATCAATAATTCTTCTTTTCTTCCTTTCTACATTGGGGGCAGAAGAAATTACATATACCAATAACTCATTTGCACGCTTAAGCTATGTCACTGGAAACTCCTATGTCCAGAGGGCTTCTGAACTCACTTACGAAGAAAGCATCGTGAACATGCCGATTTCAGAAGGTGACAGAATCGGGACAACAGACGGCAGAGTAGAAATATATCTGGGAAAAGGAAATTATATTCGTTTGGACAACAATACAAAATTAGACTTTTTAAACCTGCCAAAAAAGGGAGATGACCTCATTCAGGTCCGGCTTTGGTCTGGGAATATTTATTTAAGCGTTTATAATTTGGAGAAAGAAAAAACTATTGAAATCCATAGTTCAGATGTCTCTACTTACATTCTAAATGTGGGTCTGTATAGATTTGATGTAAGAGAAAACGCTGAAACAGAAATATTTGTTTTCGAGGGATTGGTGGAAGCAGCCGGAGAATCCGGATCAGCCCTGATAAAAGAGGCGCACAGGTTAGAAGTAATCAACGGCCATTTCACTTCCCAGCCAACACGATTCATGGCAGTCGCTGATGATAGTTTTGACATGTGGAGCGAAAACAGAGAATCAGAAGCCCGGAAACATATGGCAAATGCTTATCTTCCCGAGGAACTTGAAGATTTTGAAAATGAACTAGACGCGAATGGAGAATGGACTTATGTCCCACCATATGGATATGTCTGGGTTCCTGGCGGTGTAGGAGTAAACTGGCGTCCTTACTACAACGGCAGATGGATCATGACTCCTTTAGCAGGCTGGACCTGGCTTCCCTACGAACCATGGGGATGGGCAACTTATCACTACGGCAGATGGCACTGGGGGGTAGGCCTTGGCTGGTACTGGATTCCCACTTCAATGTGGGGCCCTGGCTGGGTAAGCTGGTACTATGGATATGACTATTACGGCTGGGCACCTTTGAGCTATTATGGCTATCCTGGCTACCTCTACAATAATATGTATTATAGCAGGTACACAGGATACTACCCTTATAATTCCAGAGCTCTTACTGTAATCCACAAGAATCAGCTTAAAGCAAGAAACGTTTCTAAAGTTGCATTAACTCAGGATTCGATAAAGAAACTCGGCAAAATCAGCATGACCAACAAAGGGCCGAATATCAAGCTTACAAAAAGCGAAATCGCAGTACAGAAGCTCGAAGGGAAAAAGGTCTTTCTTCACAATAAAGAAAGTGCGGTTCAATTTAAAGAAATGAAACGCACAAGTACTTCCAATTACGGAAAGATTAAAACTGAGGGTTCAGTACAGGTCAAAAAAAGCACTGTGCGGAATCTCAAACCTTCAAATGAAAGGAACATTCTCACGAGAAAGACAGGCTATCCTTCCTCACCAAACATCAGCATTAAAAAATACTCGGAGTTGTCCAGAACAAGAAAATCACGCTCCACTCTCGGCCGGCTGTATAATTACATTTCAGGCGGAAGCAGCAAATATATCAAAAGCAGCTCTTCACGCACTTCCTCTTCTAGAAAAGTAAGCTCTAGCTCCTCTTCACGTTCCAAGACTTCATCCTCAACAGGAAGATCCTCTTCTTCCCGCACTCGTTCTTCTTCAAGCTCCAGCAAAACCAAAAAGAAATAGTGATACTCAACTCAAGTTATTTCTTCTCTTTTAAAGTCTCATAATAATCCAAAGTCATCATGTGATCTTCATAAGAGCAGAATCTGTTCGGCTCTGTTCCTGGAATAAAAACTTCCATCATAGGAAACAAACAGAACGGAGTAGCCAGTAAGCCGGTCTTGCTATCGATTTCCACAAAAGCAAGATTGGATGGGACTTCGAATTCTTCCTGTATTGGTTCTTCTTCTCCTGCTTCCTCTGCTTCTTTTTTCTCTTTCTCAATGATTCTCTGAAAAAAATCTATCCATATGGGAAGAGCAGCCACAGCACCTGACTGCCGGTCACCTATTGTTATCCTCCCCTCTTTATAGCCAACCCAAACACCTGCACAAAGCGAAGGTGAAAAACCCATAAACCAAGCATCGGAAAAGTCATCAGTAGTCCCGGTTTTCCCGGCCAAAGGTTTCTCCAGGAACCTTGCTGCTTGAGCAGACCCTCTCTGCACAACGCCCTGAAGTAAACAAGTCATTATATATGCAATCTGGGGAGATATTACTTCATCTGATTCGATCTTGGCTTCTTCCAAAATGTTCCCATCATTATCTTCTATATGTGTAATGAAGTAAGGTCTTATACGAATCCCTTTATTTGGAAAAGTGGAAAAAGCAGAAACCAGCTCAATCATTTTAACCTCAAAGGCTCCCAATGCCAGAGAAAGATAAGGATAAATCGTCGAAGTAATTCCGAATTTACGGCAGTAATTAACCCCAGTCTGAGGCGAGATATATTCCAGAAGTTTTGCCGTAACAATATTTCTTGACTCTTCCAAGCCTTTACGTAAAGTAACACGTCCTTTATATTTCTTATCGTAATTTGGAGGAGACCACAATTCCCCGGACCATTTGTCTTCAAAATCTGTAGGCTCATCAACAATCCCACTTGCAGGTGTGAAATCATTCTCCAGGGCAGCTGTATAAAGTATGGGTTTTATTACCGAACCACACTGCCTTAAAGCCTGAGTTGTAATGTTATACTCACTTCTCTTAAAAGAATATCCGCCCACCATGGCTTTTATCTGGCCCGTTTGGGGTTCGATAGCAAGAAAAGCCCCTTCAAGAAGCGGTTCCTGGTCAAGAGAAACAAGGAGTTCTTTCTTCTCTTCATCTAAGTCATTGACTCTAACATGTATTATATCTCCCTTCTTAATAAGGCTTTTCAGGTTTTTTGTATTGGTCCAGGCAATATCTTTATTCGTCATTTCGCCAATATAATCTTTCACCTTAACATCCGCCTTGCGTGTCTCAACCGACATGACAACCGCTTCAATTACCTCTCCCTTTTCAATAGAAGGTTTCTGCCAATCCATCAGTAACTTTTCAGGCTTTTCACTCTTTACGGGATTTTGTATTGGCTTCTCCAGCTCTTCCAGGTTTTCAATCCCCATATCCAGCAAGTTTTCTTTGTCTTTTCTCCACCCCTGCCTCTTATCCAGAACATGGAGCCATTTCCTTACAGCATTTTCCGCATATCCCTGGTACTCTGTATTTAAAGTTGTATAGACCTTCAACCCTTCTCTGTAAAGAGAATCCTTGCCGTAATTATCATACAAATATCTTCTGATTTCTTCATTGAAATAAACAGCAAATTCAGAATCTCCCCGGTATAAAGGAAGAACATTAAGTGGCTCTTTCTTGATTTCAGCGGCTTCTTCTTCTGTTATGAATCCTTCTTCGACCATACGGTTAAAGACATGATTGCGGCGGCGCAATGTCAGGTCAGGATTTCTGTAGGGAGAATAAGAAGTGGGCGCCCTGAAGATACCGGTAATCAAAGCCGATTCTTCAAGGTTCAACTCTGAGACATTCTTACCAAAGTATAACTGCGATGCAGCTTCAACTCCATATGCACCATGCCCTAGATTAAATTGATTGCAGTACATGGTCAGTATCTCTTCTTTGGAATAATTCCTTTCGAGCTGCAGGGCAAGAATCGCTTCTTTCAGTTTCCGCCGTACAGTCTGTTTTGGATGAAGAAAAAGATGTTTCACTAACTGCTGGCTAATAGTACTTCCCCCATGAAGCTTTCTCGGTTTCAATATTAGCTTAATATCTTCTTTAACAGCCCGCAAAATACCCTTATAATCAATTCCATGGTGGTTATAAAACCTCGGGTCTTCTGTTGCAATAATTGCATTCTTCAAAACCTCGGGGATTTCTTCATATGTGATTTCAATTCTTTTTTGTAATGCATATTCTCCTATGACTTCTCCATCATCAGAGTAGATATAAGTAATTATGTTTGGTTTATATTCCTCGAGTTTAGAGATAGAAGGAACATTCCGCAGAACCCCGACATAAAATCCAAGCAGTGCTCCAAAAATACACACCAATAAAAAAATAAAGGCCAGGAAAGCTCCTTTATAATATTTATTCCTGCTGAGATTTCTTAATTTTTTTAAGCTCGGTTTTTTAATTCTGAATTTCTTTATCTTTAAGACAAATTTATTTTTCATTTCTACTCTTAGAATATAGCAGATATCTACGAGAGAGAGCAAGCAGCCAGTCGGCAGTAGACAGTCGAAAGATAAAAAAATCAGAGGCCGTGAAAAATGTACCAGGTACGTATTTACTCAGGTACGTATTTACTTGTACCAGCTACAGTTTTTCAGTAGACAGAATATTTGGGGGGCGGTTCTATTTTCTCTAAAAGATCAAGAAATTAAAACTAGGTAAGGGGAAAAAATAGAACCGTCCCCGAGAAGCTAAGATTATATTGACAGAAAATCAAGGTATTTAAAAACGACTGCTCCTATCTCATTAGATATTTCTTCTATAGATTTATGCCCGTCTATATGAATGATGTTTTCTCCCTTAAAACTCTTAAATATTTCTCTTACTTTGACTAAATATTCTTCCTGTTCAAAAAGGATGTCCCTTTTTTTTCTCGTCTCTATACGCTGGAGGCTTTTTTTTACATCAACATCCAGTATAAAAACCAGATCTGGCATTACAACGAACTCTTCGTTAATGCTGCGGATAAATCCTTGATCTATCCTCCTTGCACCTTGATAAGCTATGGTCGAAAAATAATACCTATCTAAAATAACAATTTTTCTCTTTTCCAAAGCAGGCTTCAGGTTTTTCTCAACATTTTCTCTCCTGTCTTTTTGAAACAGATCTAATTCTTCCTCTGGCGTGATTGAATTCGCAAAGGCTGCCTTTTTCTTAATTTCACGGCCCCACTTACCCATAGAAGGCTCCTGAAAATAAACTGTCTCAAAATCTTTCTTTCGAAGCCTGTCCAGCAGTATTTCAGCTTGAGTAGTTTTTCCTGTCCCATCTATACCTTCAAAAACAATCAGAATTCCCTTTTTTAAGTGATATCCCATTTTTCTCATTTGGCCTTAACACCCAGAATCTTAAAAGGTAAGCAGTAAAGGATAATATAATAGAAGACAAAAAAGTTCAAACTTATCCTGCAGCCAATAGGCAGTTGGTAATCAGCAGTCGAAAGATAAAAAACGCAGAGGCAGTGAAAAATGTACCAGGTACGTATTTACTTGTACCAGGTACAGTTTTTCAGTAGGCAGTCATCAGTATACAGTTGGCAGTTGGTAGTCAATCAGTAGTTAGTCGGCATTATGCAACTTTTCCTCTTTCTTGATAGTTTTACCATATTTCTGGGATGGTTCTATTTTCTCTGAAATATCAAGAAATTAAAGCTAGGTAAGGGAAAAAAATAGAACCGTCCCCGATAAGTTGGTTGAATTTTTAATAGTATTATGCTATTTTAAAGTATACTTTTGGAGGTAGAGAAATGAAAAAAACTCCACTGATAGCTTTATTAAGTTTCGTGCTCGGAATAATCATAACAGGCCTGATTCTTGTTTATTCCCCTGGGAAAAATTCGCCTGATAACTTCTTAGAGAACTCATCTGCTAATCTATATGCTTCCTCGCTTTCCCAGCCGAGAGAAAATCTAGACTTTGCAAAAATCGCTGAAAAAGTGAGCCCTGCCGTTGTGAGAATTGAAGCCGAGAAGGTAGTAACGAGGAAGATTAGCGGTTTTGGAGATGATCTCTTTTTCGATGATTTCTGGGATAGATTTTTTGGATCTCCCCCCAAGAGAGAACAGGAATACCGCTCTTCGGCCAGGGGGTCAGGTTTCTTTATAAGCACAGATGGCTATATAATCACAAACAATCACATCGCAGAGAAAGCTATTAAAGTCACCGTTACTACTCTTCAGGGAAATGAATACACTGCAAAGATTGTAGGCACTGATCCAAGCACCGATCTGGCATTACTTAAGGTTGATGAAAAAAATTTGCCCTATGCTGAGCTTGGAGATTCAACAAAATTACATGCGGGAGAATGGGTTCTTGCCATAGGAAATCCTCTAGGCTTTGAACATACTGTCACAGCCGGAATCGTCAGCGCAAAAGGCAGACAGCTTGGTGCAGGAATGAACCTCCCGACTTACCAGGACTATATTCAGACCGATGCCGCCATAAACCCCGGAAACAGCGGTGGTCCTCTAGTAAACACCAAGGGCGAGGTCATCGGTATTAATAGTTTGATATCAACTACCACTGGAGGAAATATCGGGATCGGTTTTGCCATTCCCTCCAGTTTGGCAAAAAAAGTAGTCATACAACTGAAAGAAAATGGAAGAGTAATACGGGGCTATCTGGGAGTTAGAGGGCTCTATCCTATTGATGAAAAAACAAAAAAGAATCTCGGTCTAAAGTCAAGAAATGGAGTCATGATCAATCAGGTTGAAGAGGGCACTCCTGCTGACAAAGCCGGACTTGAGCGCTACGATGTGATAATTAAAGTTAATGACGAACCTGTAAAAAATCCTAACGACCTGATGTTTAAAATTGCCGATATCAAGCCCGGTACAAAAGTTAAACTTTCAGTTATCCGTGATGGCAAGGAAGAAAGTTACATAGTAAAAATCGCAGAATTGGAATCCGAAAAAGAACAGGAAACAACTTCCTCTTCAGGAAAGGATATAGGCTTATCAGTAAGGGAATTAACTCCCCGCCTGGCAAACCGCTACGGTTACAAGACACAAGAAGGCCTAATAATAACCGAAGTGAGACGTTACAGCGAGGCAGCAAAAGAAGGCCTGGAAGTCGGAGATATTATTCTTGAAGCCAATAGAAAGAGAGTCAGGAGCGCAAAAGAACTGGAATCTATTTTGAAAAAAACTTCTCCCGGAGAATCAATAATGCTGCTCATCAGCAGGGAAAGTAATAGGCAAGCACAAGAATTCATCGTTACTTTAAGGATACCTGAATGAAAATAACCAAGGTTCATTCACTAGGCAATGACTTCCTGATAATTGACGAAGAAGAAAATCCCTGTATTAAAGAAAAAGCTACTCTTGCAAGACGCATATGCGCACGGCATACAGGAATCGGAGCCGACGGCCTGCTGTTGATATCTGTCAAGGATAAAGGCATGGGGTTCGTCAACTTCCGGATTTTCAACGCTGACGGGACCGAAGCAGAAGTATCAGGAAACGGCCTGAGATGTGCGGCAGCATATTTGTACTATCAAAAAAAAATCGAGTCTCCCAAAATCACTTTTTTAACAACCGTAGGAAATCGCGAAAGTGAACTCCTCAAACGGAAAGACAATTTCTTTGACATTAAAATTGAAATGGGAATTCCCCATTTAAGCTCCAAAGATATTCCTTTTGATGATGGAACTTTTCATGAAAAAATTATCGACTATCCACTCTCCATCAATAAAAAGGTCCACCATATTACCCTGGTCTCACTCGGCAATCCTCACTGCGGTATATTTTTCGACCGTTTCCCTGCTCGAATCGAATGGCATCAAATAGGATACGAAATAGAATTCCATCCTTTCTTTCCAAAAAGAATAAATACCGAATTCATACGAGTCTCAAACAGAAAAGAAATCGAAGTCCTTTTTTGGGAAAGAGGTGTAGGGGAGACTCTATCTTCAGGAAGTGGTGCCTGTGCTGCTGCAGTAGCTTCCATCCTTAAAAATCTGACGGAAAGAAAGGTGAATGTAAGAACATCCATGGGGAACCTAACAGTAGAATGGGAAAAAGAGAAAGTCTTTCAGTCAGGGCCCTCGGTAGTATTGTATGAAGGTAATTTCCTCCAAAGTTAGCCTCTTTCGTCCTGAATCAGATATGGCTCACCGCATTTTGAAATGCTGATACCCATTTTCCATTAATTTTTTCCTCTTTCCGCTTTTATCCACTATAAAAACATCTTTCCCCTCAATTATCCTGCCTATCTGAGTAATCCTGAATTTCTTTTGCAGTCTAGAAATTGAATCGATCTGCTGCGGTGGGATTGAAAAAAGAAGTTGATAATCCTCTCCACCGTGGAGAGCATACCAAAAAGCCCTTCTCTGCATGGAACGCAGTTCAGTGGAGATGGGCAATTTTTCCAAATATATTTCAGCACCACACCCGCTTTCTTCACAGATATGGCCCAGGTCTACAGATAAACCATCACTGATATCTATCATGGAAGAAGCCAACATAAGATGGGAAAGTTCGCATCCAAGCGAAACGCAAGGAGCAGGGTCCAGAAAAGCCTTTAGCAGCGTATCTGCTTTTTTATCATCTCCAATACTGTATCCTTTTCTTGCCAGCAGCAGCCCCTGCCTGGCATCACCCAAAGTGCCTGAAACAAAGAGAAGATGTCCCGGTTTTGCCCCACTTCGTTTTAAAATGTTTTTCCCTTCTCCGACAGCAGTTATAGATATTGTAATTTTTTTTGCCTGGGAAATATCTCCTCCAATAAGAATGACCTTTTCTTCTTTTGCTGCTGACTTCAGTCCTGCGAAAAATTTTTCCAACCAATCCAGCTCTATCTGTATTGGCAAGCCCAACCCGAGAAGCGCATACCTGGGCACACCGCCCATTGCTGCTATGTCACTCAAGTTAACATTTAAACTTTTCCGGCCAAGAAAATAGGGAGGATGAAAGGAGGAGACAAAATGAAAATCTTCAACAAGCAGGTCTTTGGTGATAATAAAAGAGCTTTTTCCTGCCTTAATAACAGCGGCATCATCGCCTATACCAACTGTCAATTCCGGGCACGATACAGAAAACTCCTTCCTCAGTTCTGAAATAAGCTCTTTTTCTTTTAAACTCTGTAGTTTCATAAAGAAAAACTAACACACTTGATTAGAATACCGAAGTTCAGGTTTAATCACCAGAATCTTTCACCAAAGCAGCATTAATAATCTCATTTACATCTTCTATAAAAACAAATTTCATTTCTTTCATTATTTTTTTTGGAATATCAAATAAATCTTTCTTGTTAGCCAGAGGTAAAATCATCTCTTTCACTCCGGACCGCTGGGCCGCCAGAACTTTTTCTTTAATTCCCCCCACCGGTAGAACACTACCACGTAATGTAATCTCACCGCTCATTGCTACATCCCATCTGATTTTTCTGTCAGTACAGACAGAAATTAAAGAAGTCAGCATAGTCACTCCTGCAGAGGGACCATCTTTTGGTATTGCACCCTCTGGGATATGTATATGGAAATCATTTTTGGAGAAAATCTGGCTGTCTATACCAAGCCCTTTAGAATTAGATTTTGCATAACTCAAAGCAGCTTGAGCAGATTCTTTCATGACATCACCAAGGGAACCAGTCAAAGTAAGGTTCCCTTTTCCCTTCATTTTCGTTGTTTCCACAAAAAGTATCTCTCCTCCAGCAGCAGTCCATGCAACACCAGTAGCCACACCAACACGATTCTTCTTCTGCAGCTGGTCCCTGAATATTTTTGGCGGGCCCAGGTATCTTTCGATGTTCTGGGATGTGATCCTGGTCAGATGTTTTTTGCCTTCGGCTACTTTCCTGGCTATTTTCCTGCACACCGAGGCAATTTCCCTTTCAAGATTCCTGACTCCTGCTTCCCTTGTATAGAAAGAAATAATTTTTTTTACAGCACCCTTTGTGAAATAAATCAAATTTTTATTCAGGGCGTTTTCCTCAATTTGTTTCGGGACCAAATGGCGGAAAGCTATCTCAAGTTTTTCGTCTTCTGTATAACCCGGAAGGCGGAGAACTTCCATCCTGTCACGGAAGGCCGGTTGGATAGGGTCAAGAAGATTACCGGTAGTGATAAACATAACCTTGGACAGATCGTATGGGACACCAAGGTAATGGTCGCTAAAAGAAAAATTCTGTTCAGGGTCAAGCACTTCCAGAAGTGCAGATGAAGGATCACCTCTAAAATCAGCCCCGATTTTATCTACTTCATCCATCATGAATACAGGATTATTAGAACCACAGCGTCTCAATCCCTGTATAATCCTTCCCGGCATTGCTCCAACATATGTCCTTCTATGTCCTCTGATTTCTGCTTCATCTCTCACACCACCCAGGGAAATACGAATAAACTTCCTCCCAAGTGCCCTTGCTATTGAACGGCCGAGAGAAGTCTTCCCTACTCCGGGAGGACCTACAAAACAAAGAATAGGGCCTTTTATCTTTTTGGAAAGAGTTTTCACACCCAGATATTCAAGGACTCTTTCTTTAACTCTATCCAGGCCATAATGATCCTCATCAAGAATTTTTTTGACATTGCGAAGGTCCAGATTATCGGCAGTGCGTTTGTTCCAGGGAAGAGCAAACATCCAATCCAGATAGTTGCGAACCACTGCGGTTTCCGCTGATTCCGGATGCATCTGGGAAAGGCGACTGATCTGTTTTTCCAACTCCTGTCTTACCTCATCGGATAATTTTAACCTTCTTAATTTCTTCTTATAGCCTTTTATCTCTTCCTGAATTTCACTACCTTCACCTAGCTCTTTCTGGATGGCTTTTATTTGCTGTCTAAGAAAATACTGTTTCTGGAGCTTATCCATTTCGCCTTTAGCCTCGGTGCTGATCTTTGATTGGACATCCAGAAGCTCAATTTCTTTGGTCAACAGTTCATAGCATTTTTTCAACCTCTGGAAAGGATTAATCATCTCCAGAAGATTCTGAGCTTCTTTAATTTTTAAATCCAGATTAGCTGCGGTAAGGTCAGCCAGCCTCCCCTGCTCCTCGATGTTTGCTGCAATGATTATGATTTCAGGGGGGATATTTTTCCCAAGCGATAAAGCCTTGTCAAGTCCATCGCGGACATTCCTGATCAAGGCCTCACCTTCTATAGATTTTTTTTCTTCTTCCAATTCGCGAATCATACTTATTCTGGCCCTATAATAAGGCTTATCTTCTTCAAGCTCTTCCAATCTGGCTCTTATAAGGCCCTGTGCCAGAATTCTTACTCTTCCATCGGGGAGTTTCAGCATTCTCATGACCAATGCAACTGTTCCCATCTCATATACATCTTCGCTCTTTGGATTTTCCGTCTCTATGTCTTTCTGAGTCAGGAGAAAAATCATTCGGTGAGAGGAAAGGGAATGCTCAATAGCTTCCTTTGATTTTTCTCTACCCACAAACAAGGGAACAACCATATAAGGAAAAATAACAATATCTCTCAACATCAGTACCGGCAGATGCTTGGGGATGTTGAGTTTTTGCCCTTCTTCTCCGATTATATCTTCCGGCGGGTCGTCATTGTTATTTTTCTCTTCGGCTATTTTTTTCTCCATATTTATTCCCCACATTTATTCTCATAAAATTTTTTCAATAACATAATATCTCCCATCTTCTGTTTATATTCCCTGTCCCTATAATATTTATTTCCCGGGAGGCTATTTTATTTCTCTTTTAAAAGAGTTTCTAATGCTTTTTTAAATTCTAAAACATCCTTGAATTCTCTATAAACAGAGGCAAACCTTACATAAGCTACCTTATCCAGTTCTTTCAATTTGCTCATAACATACTGCCCGATTTCAGAGGTAGCGATCTCTTTATCGGGTTTTTCCTGGAGTTTTAACTCGATTTCTTCCACAATTTCTTCCAGTTTTGCTACAGGAACAGGCCTTTTTTCACAGGCCTTGAGCAGCCCACGCATTATATTTTGGCTATCAAAACGCTGCCTTCTTCCATCTTTCTTTACAACCATGTAAGGAATTTCCTCTATCTTTTCATAGGTCGTAAATCTTTTTTCACAGGAAAGGCACTCACGCCGACGGCGAATAGTAATGCCGTTCTTGCTTTCCCGTGAATCAATAACCTTGCTTTCCGGATTTTCACAATATGGACACTTCATTGTTCACTCTCTTCTCTTAATTTTTTTATCTGAAACATGGAAATCCCATCTTTCCAGAGTATAGTATATCCAATTATACAAGTCACTACAAGCTGGACCGCATGCATCACAATTGTCATTCCAACTGCCAGGTTTGGGTCAACATTAAAAAAAGAAGTTAGGCCAAGCTTGCTGAAATAGTGAAATCCTCCAACCATTCCAGGAGTTGGAATAGAGGCACCAACCATTGTCAGGAACATATAAGGTATAAGAGAAAAGAAAGGAACAGAAACATGATAAGCGAAAAAAAACATCCAGAAAAAAAAGGTAATCCCAAGCCAGACAATAACAGAAAGGAGCATATATATAAGTATATTCCCAATAGAATGGAAAAATTTCAGCCCTTCTATAAATTCTTCAATTAGTACATGGATTTTACTGGAAACTTTTTGCGGCAGAGGCTTCAGGATACGTGTAATAAAAGAGAGGGTCTTATCTCTGAAAAAATATACAGAAAAAATCAAAATGAGAATAAAAGCAACAAATGCAACTGCACCTATTCCCGTTAAGGTCAAAATGGAATAGGTCTCCTTATCTGGATTGAAGTAGGGCGCATAATAAGACTTAAAAAAAAGAAAAACCGCTAATAGAAAACACATGGCTAAAATATCAAAAATCCTCTCAACAACCTGTGTCCCAAGGACAAATCCCTTTTTCATGTTCTCTTTTTTAGCTAAATATAAAGGCTTGGCTATTTCTCCCAATCTTCCAGGGAAAGTAAAAGTAACCGTAAAACCGATCACATTAGCTGCAAATCTGTTGAATAAAGTCACACCGCGTTTCTCATGCTTTAGGAGATACTGCCAGCGGATTGCACGGGTGAGGAAGTGTAAAGGTGTTAAAAGAATAACAACGACAAAAATGATGATGTTGACATCAGTCAAACAATTCAGGACCTCTTTCCATCCGACACTTCTAAAGAAAAAATAGAGAAAACCTAATGTCAGGATAAACACAAAGCTCAAATGAACCCATGGTTTTTTCATCAGATGCAAAATATTATCACCATCACTATTTACTGTCAAACTGCTTTTTACAATAGCATCCTATATTTGCCATCTGCTGTTTGCTGTCAAACTGCTTTTTAAATAGGTTGGATCTTGGTTAGATTGGGTAAGGATATTCCTGTCCTCACGCCACTCATCCTCCCGTACAACCTCTTTCACTGCAGGCGGTACACAAATCCCCGTCCCCGTGTTGAACACCTATTATACCGCAGCGGTACACCCTCCTCGCTCTACTCATCCCCCCAGTGTGGCCTCCTACGCTAAACTTGGAGAAACTGGAACAAAGTTTTGTATGAACTCGTTGTTTTTTCTGTGATAAGCTCATTCCAGAACGTTGGCAGATTAAAATAGTGAAGTTTATACACGACAGAAAAAACGAATTCTCTGTGTTTCATAAATCGCATAAATTATTTTAACGGTTAAGAAGCAACTCACAAAAAAAGCTTGACAAAGCTTAAACTGTATATTAAGATAAGTCAGAATATTCAGAATATACTGAATATACTGAATATTATACTTATTCTTAAAAAGAGAGGTGGCATCATGGCAAACAAGAAGAGTAAACAAGGTTGTTCTGGACAAACAGAGATGAGGATGGAGTGTTGTAAGGTCGAAGCCGTGGTCAGCGTGGATGAAAGGGGCCAGATGGTACTTCCCAAAGAGCTGAGGGAGAAGGTCGGCATTCGGCCTGGAGATAAGTTGGCGGTGATTACTATGGAAAAGAAAGGGAAAATCTGTTGCTTGTCCCTCATTAAAGCCCAGGAATTCGCAGGAATGATAAAAAACCTGCTCGCTCCATTGATGAAAGAGATTTCTGAATGATAAGCTACAAAATTTTTTTTTGGAGGTGACTTGTTATGAGAACAAAAGAAGTAAAAAGAATGGTAAGAGAGAGCTATGCAAAAATATCAAAGAAGGAAAACCAATCCTGCTGTCTGGAGCCTTCGTGCTGTGACAGCTCTGATATGACCAAGAATATTAGTAGAAAAATCGGTTATTCCGAAAAAGATATCAAAGGTGTTCCTGAAGGTGCAAATTTAGGGCTTGGCTGCGGCAATCCTGTCGCTCTTGCTTCATTAAAAGAAGGTGAGGTAGTTCTTGACCTGGGAGCAGGTGCAGGCTTTGACTGTTTTCTTGCTGCACAAAAAGTGGGCAGGAAAGGGAGAATAATTGGAGTTGATATGACTCCTGAGATGATTGATAAAGCCAGAGAAAATGCAGAAAAAGGGGGATACGAGAATGTCGAATTCAGACTTGGCGAGATCGAATATCTTCCTGCTGCCGATAATTCTGTGAATGTGGTCATCTCTAACTGTGTCATAAACCTTTCGCCTGAGAAGGAGAAAGTGTTCCAGGAAGCATTTAGAGTTCTGAAACCGGGTGGAAGGATGATGATATCTGATCTCGTCCTGTTGAGGGAGCTTCCTGAAAGCATAAAAAATTCTAAAGATGCGTATATCGGCTGTGTCTCAGGGGCAATCATGAGGGATAAATACTTGAAGACCGCTAAAGAAGCTGGGTTTGAAGATGTACGAGTGGTTGAGGAGACAATGTTCCCTTATGAATCCATCTGCAGTGATCCGGCAGTAAAAACAGTTGTAGAAAATTTTAATATACCGGAAGAGGAACTGAAAAACTTATCAACCTTTATCGCCAGTGTGAGAGTCCAGGGGGCGAAGCCTAAAAAATAATACAGAAGAGAAGGCATCTGTAAATGGATGTAATTAACATCTTCGTAGTCTGTATCATTTCTTTTGTCGTAAGTATCTTTAGTGTCTCGGTTGGCGGGACCTCATTACTAACAGTTCCTTTGCTTATTTCATTGGGAATGATTTCAAAGAATGCTGTTGCCACAAATATGTTTGCCCTCATCTTTTTAAGCATCTCTGGAGCGGTTGGGTTCAGAAAAGAGATAAAAATAACCCAGCATAAGATGTATAAGATGTTTGTCTTGTTCTCCATTCTCACTCTGTGCGGATCATTCATAGGAGCCAACCTTGTTTTGGCCATCGATAAGGATACTTTAAGAAGAATAATTGCGATTATTATTTTCATTATTGCCTTCATCTTTCTTTTAAAAAGAGATTTAGGCCTAAAAGAAAAGAATGGAAAAATTTCAAAGTGGAAATTCGCTATTGGTACCCTTTCAATTCTTATTCTTGGCGTGTATGGTGGATTTTTCAGTGGAGGTTACGTTACTCTTCTCAGCTACGTTTTTTTAGTAATTTTTGGCTTTAATTTCCTTCAGTCAGCATTTATTACCAAGATATTCAATGTATGTTCTTCTTTAGTAGCATGTGTATTCTTTTTTTACCACGGGCTCATTGATTTTTCAGTAGGCGTCCCATTGGCTTTTTCCATGTCTCTGGGTGCATTCTTGGGTGCACAGTTAGCCATTAAAAAAGGTAACGTGTGGATTCGTAGTCTATTCATTATTGCTGTACTTTTATTAGCCATTAAATTACTATTTTTTTAACAAAACAATATAAACAGAAGAATGGAGTGTTTGTTGTCATCGAATATGTCGATTTCCTCTGCCCAGATTGTCTGTACCTGACCCAGCAGCTTGATAAGCTGAAAAAGGAATTCGAAGGAAAAATCAATATTGCCTTCCAGTTTTTTCCACTCGATGCCCAGTGTAACAGCGTTGTCGATAAGAACTTCCATCCAGGAGCGTGCGAACTCTCTTACATGGCTGCTTATGATCCAGAGAAATTTCTCCAAGTCCACGATGAAATCTTCGTCAATTTCAGGTCAGCTCGTTCTCCAGAGTGGCGGGATGAACTGGCCCGGAAATATGGGATTGAAGAAGCCGTCAATGATCGCCAAACCAAAGAGACCGTCCAGCAGATCATCAATACTGGGATGGAATACGAGAAAACATCAGACCGCTATGCACATGGTATCTGGTCAACACCAACCATGATCCTGAACAACCGGATGATCATCGGCACTCTTCCCTAACTACCACCTGAAGGCTATCTTCCATGCTCTGGTTGAAGAACAAGAGGCTGGCAGCAAGCAGTTCATCGAGAATTGGGTGCCTCGCCGTAAATAAGAGGATCACAATAAGCAGTTGGAGGAATGGGCATATATTTATAATTCCATCAGACCCCATCAATCACTTGATTATTTAACTCCCTATGAATATTATCAACAATGGTTATTAAATCACAGAAACAATGTGTCACTAACGTACTAAACGAGTACAATGTATTGAAAATCTTCGGATTATTTATTATCATGTCAAAGTCGCTGGGAAGTCGTCCAATGGTAGGACACATGACTCTGGATCATGGAATCGGGGTTCGAATCCCTGCTTCCCAGCCAATCTGATTCTAGTGATTACCTCTGATTCTCTTTGTTTTTTCCTTTTTAACCGCAATACCGTATTTTCAGCGCTTTTCAGTAAAATTTGTCACATGGAGAAAATTCTGTCCTTTGACATTATTTGGCACTTTCCTTGATATATATATGGGAAGAGATTATAATAAAATTTGATAAAGATGGGGAAAAAGGGCACAGGAAAGATTCCTTTTATTGTGAAAGAGGAGGTTTGTATGAACATTGGCCAAAAAAATAAATTCTTGAAATTGTGTATTTTCCTGCTATTTCTTGTCTCTTATGTGGTTCTTTCTACATTTGCTCAGGAGCACATGGGAAAAGGGAGGATTAATGGGACTGTTATTGATGAGAAAGGCCAACCTCTGGAAAGAGTTTTGATTGTTGTTGAAAGCTTGGAATACGGCACAAAACTCGAGGGCTATTCAGACAAGAAGGGCCGTTTTGCTGTAACAGGGATGGGAACAGGCCGATGGCGAATAACTGCCATAAAAGAGGGTTACAACAGTTCTTACATAGATAAGAATATCCACCAACTCAGGAGAAATCCCCCCATTGATTTTACGCTTAAAAAATTGTCGGGTTTTGCTCCCCGTCTTGCTGATGAAGAATCTTTCAAGCTGTTCAACAAGGGGAATCTTTTCCTCAAAGAAAAGAAGTATGATGAAGCCTTAGTAGTGTTTGAGGAATTCCTGGCAAAACGCCCTGAAGTTTATCATGCCCATCTCAACATCGGAACCTGTTACCTCAAAAAGGGAGAATTGGACAAGGCTGAGGCAGAGTTTCAACTGGTCCTGAATAAAACCATGGAAAAATTTGGCGATTATAAAAAAGATTCTCAAGCCAGTTTGCGTGCCTTTACCGGATTGGGAGAAATTTATATTCGGAAAGAAGATTTTGAGAGGGCTCAGAAATATTTCACTCAGGCTCTGGATATCTCACCAGAAGATGAAGTAGCTGCCTATAATGTGGCTGAAATGCTGTTCTCTCACCAGAAAGTTGATGAGGCAATCAAATATCTTGAGCTATCCATCCAGATTAAAAAAGATTGGTCCAAACCTTATATGAAATTGGGGTATGCCTATCTCAACAAGGGCGATTTTGACAAATCTCTCGAGTATTTTAATACGTTCATCGAAATGGACCCGGAAAGTTCTGAAGTGCCCAATGTGAGGAATATTATCGTCACCATCGAAAAGATGAAGAAAGAAGACAGGATCTGAGAGCCACACTTTATTATTTTATTTTGATGATATCCAACTTGCGCAGTCTCTTCTGCTGGATAGTATCCCGGAGAGAAAAATAGATTTTGTTGGTCCCTTTCTCTAAAGGAATCCTTATCGTTTCCCTTAAGGAATATCCCTCTTTGATGTGTCTTTTAAGATTTTCGAGAGAGAGGCTGTCTTTTTTCTCTTTTTTTTCCTGGTAAGAACTTTTTGTCTCCACATTTTCCACTTTTATACTCAGGTTAATATCGTATTCGTACTGGCCGTTTTCCTCCCGAAAACGGATGTTTCTAAGAGGAAAATCAATTTTTATAATCCCTAGTTTCAAATTTTTTTTAGTTTACGTTAAGAACAGAAAAAATGTTTAATCTGAAGTCTTATTCTTAGAGCGGCGTTTTAGAAATTTTTCAAGGCTTCTGTTTGAATGACCTACGGAGTATATCTTCATAGCTTAAGCAGTTTATAATATCTTTCTTTTCAAGCCACGCCCGACGTGCAATCCCAACGCCAAAACGCATCATTTCGAGCCCACCGGCATGATGAGTATCAGTCCCCAGGCTGATCATTATGTTTTTATCTTTGGCCTTCTTTAAGTAAAATTCGTTTAAATCCAGACGGTCATAATAGGAATTAAGTTCCAGCACAATTCCCAACTTCTGTGCTCCTTCGATGACCTTTTCCAGGTCAATGTCATAACCCTCTCGCCCTGATATGAGCCTCCCCGAAGGATGGGCGATTATGGTGACATATGGATTTTCCATTGCCTTAAGCATTCTCTCTGTCACGTTTCTTTTAAATCCTGAATGAACTGCTGCCACAACGATATCCAAATCTTTAAGGATTTCATCCGGAAAGTCCAGCCTACCATCCTTGAGAATGTCCACTTCTGTTCCTTTTAGGATCTTTATGCCCCTAAGATGCCTGTTGATCCTGTCAATCTCATCTATCTGGGTCCTAAGACGCTCTGGACTCAAACCATTGGCGTATTTCACCGACTGTGAATGATCACACACAGCGATATATTTATAGCCCAGGCCTTTCGCGGATGCAGCAATCTCCTCAATAGACAGACTGCCATCACTGTATTGAGAATGGACATGAAGGTCCCCTCTTATATCATTGGATTCCACTATCCTTGGAAGATTGCTTTTCAAGGCCAGTTCAATCTCGCCTCTGTCTTCTCTTAATTCCGGCGGAATGAAAGCCAGGTTGAGAGCCCTGTAGACTTCTTCCTCATTGAATCCTGCAATTCTTTTCTCACCCCTGAAAACACCGTATTCTGAAATCTTCAGTCCCATATCTTTGGCCAGGGACCTCAGTTTAATGTTATGGGCTTTCGAGCCTGTAAAATACTGAAGTGCAGCCCCATATTCTGATTCATCCACAATCCTCAAATCAACCTGGCGTTCCCCTTTTTCAGCGCTTATCATAACCGACCCTTTTGTCTTTCCCCTGGCAAGAATTTGAGTCACCAAGGGAAATTGAGTGAAGTAATCGATGATTTTTGCACCGTCTTTGCCAGTTGTAAGAATATCGATATCTCCCACTGTCTCCTTCATTCGGCGGAGTGAACCTGCAGAAGATATTCGACCGATGTGAGGAGCTTCTTTAAGATAATCGATCACCTCTTCCACTATGTTTGCAGCTTCAAAAATATTGATGCGCTCTTGGGCATGTTCATAGATTTTAATGCCTTTTTTGATGTTCTCCACCTTTTTTTCCCCAAGGCCGGATAAGCGTGCGAGCGACCCATTTTCGATAACTCTTTTGAGATCTTCAATGTTTTTCACTCCAAGCTCCCTGTAAGCCAGATGGACAGTTTTTCCCCCCAAGTTCTGGATATTTAAAAGCTCAAGCAGGCCTTCCGGAATATCTGAGAGAGCCTCATCGAATTTTTTCATATGGCCAGTATTGAGGTACTCTTCAATTTTCTTTGCAATTCCACTTCCGATTCCAGGGATTTCTTGAAGTTTTTTTTCTTTGGAGATGTCTTCAATATCCTCTGTTAGATCCCCGAGAATACGGGCAGCTTTTCGGTAAGCGATAACCTTGAATCCTGTCTCCCCCTTAATTTCCAAGACGTCACCAATCCTGGAAAAAATAACGGCTAATTCTTTATTTTTCATTTAGAGTAGGCTAGCCTTATAATAGTCCAACTTTAATTACGTTTCAAATGACATGGGCAAAAAAGCGAGTGAAGAGGATCTGGCGGGTTTGGAGAAGATGCTGTCATTATCTACTTATGGGGACTGGCTAGTTAGGCAAGGGAAAGCTGGAGGCATAGAGGTGATGGATCTTTTTTCGTCCAATGAGTGGTGTTATCATGTGATAGCGATGAATAAAGATAAACAGAATCAATCAGAAATTTTGCTTTAGGAGGACAATCGACTTAAAACCATAAAAAAGAAAAACTCACAGTTAGGGCCCATCGTTTAAGCCTTTTTAGCTAGTAATAATGAAAAAAAAAAGCAAATTGCACGCCCACCGTTTCTATCGGCAATTTTGGGAGTTATGGATGAATTGACACACATCGCATTAATTGTTAATAATTATTTCTGAACATCTCAGGATTCATGATGAAAAAAGTCAGCATCTCGCAGGTCGATGCGCTGTTTTCGAATGGGATTTACCCGATAGAGTTTCTTTTTTATTTCAGGGAAGGAATCAACATCAAGAAAATCCGGAGCGCCCTGAAAAAACTCATCTCGGTTTTCTGGCCGATGTTCGGGGAATACGAGGATGGGGTCATATCCTTCGAGAAGTATGCCGAAGAAGACTTCATCGATGTCGAGGCAGTCGACCGAAAGTTCACTATCCCTGCAACCGAGAAAGAAAGATTGGAAATCTATTCTCAGTACAGACTTCCCAATACAAAAAAATTGTTACTCTTGAAAATCACGCAATTCAAAAACGGCATGATTTTAGTACCGAAAATGAAACATCTGGCGGGAGATGGATATAGCTATTTTTTCTTTTTATCATCACTCGCTGTGTTATCCCGTCACACCTTGCTCCCATCCAAATCGTCTGTTACACAGCTATTTTCTAAACCTCATCATCACAGAACGGCGCTCAAAAAGTTCTCTTTCAAGGGACTTGATTTAAAACCATTACAGCAATCCAGCCAATTTGCCATCGCGGTCCATGAAATTCTCCGCAAAGATGTCCAATCTTTGATCCGCAAAGTTTCGGAATCGAAGAATTTTCGGATTTCAACGAATGATGTTTTATCTGCTATGGCCGTCAACAAACTGGTTGGAGCCCAAAAGGAATTTGCGGAAGAATCTATCGAGCTCACAATCCCGATTGATGTCCGAAGACAGATTAAGGAGTATGGAAGGAGATTTTTCGGCAATGGAATCATGCTGCATAAAATGAGGCTGAAGAAGGACGATATCGAAAATTTGTCGATGGAAGAAATGGCCATTCAAATCCGAAAGGCCATGCCGTCCGTATCAAATCAATCCTACTTAGACTACTTGACACAGTTGGAAAAACTCATATCTGCCGGAAATACAGAGAAATTCAGACCATTCGATCCGGCATCCGGCTGTCTGGTGACCAACATTTCAAGGCTTCCTGTCAATAAACTGAACTTCGGGACCGGTTCCCCCGATTTGATCTTTCCATTAACCATAGAGAAAAATGCAGCTGCGGTGTTGGCAAAGGAAGAAAATTTTGTCTTGAGATTTGCCTTCTGACGGTTGTTCACAACAGCTTGACTTTTTGGCCGCGCCTCAATAATCTATAATCTATTTCCAGAGGTAAAAAGGAGGATGAGAATGAACCTTTTGCCGTTAAGTGTCGGCCACCAATCGCTCCTCTCTATCCGGATATTCCCCTTCGCGATCAAAATGTAGGCGGTTTTATGGGTGAAGAACATCCCGGGAAAGCTGCGGATCTACTCATATTTTATGGTCTTAACAGGATCGGAGAGTGCCGCCTTCACGGAATAATAGCTGACAGTCGCTAGGGCGATGGTTAAGGCCACAACAGCTGATACGAGAAATTTATCCAAACTCAAGCTGGTACGGAATGCAAAATCTTGCAGCCATTTTCTCATTATAAAAAATGCGATCGGCCAGGCAATAATGTTGGCCAAGATCACAAGTTTTCCGAATTCAAACATGAGCATGAAAACCACACTGGACACAGAAGCACCCAGGATTTTTCGGATGCCGATCTCTTTTGTCCGGTTGGCGACAGTCAAGGTGGCAAGCCCGAAGAGACCCAGGCATGCAATCAGTATGGTAAAAACTGACGCATACCTCACGATCGCGCCCCATCGTTGAATCTCTTGGTATTGCTGCTGGACATCCTGATCGAGGAAACTGAATAGGAAGGGATGTCCGGGAGCGATATTTTTCCAAGTGTTTTTGAGCATCGCAACGGTTGACTGGATGTTTTCTGGCCTTATCCGCACGTTGATAAAATTCAACAAGCGTGGTGAATATGAAGTGGAAATATCATTGATCCCCCTGAGAAGGGTGGTGGGATCCAGAACAATGATGACCGGAGCGACGGCATTGTGCAGCGATTCGAAGTTAAAATCTCTTACGACACCGATGACACGGTGCGGAGGAAATCTTTTGCCGGGAAGGCTCTTTCCAATCGGAAAATCCCAGTTCATATAATCGACCAGTGCCTCGTTGACGATGATGGCTTTACTCTCATCAGTTCGGAATTCTTTTGAAAAATTCCGGCCATCCAGTATTTCAATCTTTAAAGTGTCGAGATAATCATAATCCGCTGTGAGTTGGTAAAATTGTTTGAATGAACCATCATCAGACCTGAAACCCATCACCGTCCAATCCCGGGCAAAAGCTGCGGAAGTACCGGAAACGCCGAGTACTTCCTTACGCGTTTTCACTGAATTTCTGAAGCGCTCCACTAACAGGCGACTCTGATCCTGCGTACTGTGATTTTCGATCACAACGACATGATTTTTATCAAAACCCAAATCTTTGTTGATCAAGAAGCGCAACTGATCCTGCATTGTAAGCGTGCATACGATCAACCCGATCGAGAGGGCGAATTGCCCCAGAACAAGACCGCGAACCAGCAGATTGACACCGGCGGCCCGCGGTTTGTTGCTCATGACTTCGACAGCCTGGAATCGAGAAAGAAAAATAGCGGGATAGCTCCCCGCGATGCCTGCCACGAACAGCATGAGAGCAAGCATAAACGCAAATGCCCAGAAATTGTAGGAGAAAAAAAGATCCTTGTTGATCATGGCATTAAAGGAAGGAAGAAACAGATGGACGAGTAATACACCAACAAAAAGAGCAGACACACTCATGAGAGCCGCTTCCCCCAGAAATTGCACGATTAGTTGAGATTTCACGGCGCCCAGGACCTTCCGGACACCAACCTCTCTGGTTCGAGTGGCAGCACGTCCCACCGATAATGTCATAAAATTGACACAGGCCACACCGAGTATGAGAATCGCTATAACCATTAAAATATAAGAGTATAACGGATCACTGGTTCCTTCGAATCCGGATGGCAAATCCGGATCCAGATGAATATCGGTCATGGCCTGCAAATGAAGGGTCACCATATCTGAACTCTCCTCCGGATAGTGCTTTCGGACCACCGTTTGGAGTTTTGCCTCGGTGTCAGAAGCTTCTAGGGGATAGGCCATGAGCACATAGGTCTCGAAAAACACGTTGAACCAATTATCCAGCGCCCGGTTGCTGATGTATTTGTGCACATTATCGATGGGGATCAGCATGTCGAATCGAATGCTGGAATTGGGAGGAACATCCTGAGCAATACCGCTGACAATGAAATCATGAAACTCATTGCCGAGCTTAATCGAAAGCTGCCGGCCCAGGGGATCATCATTGCCAAAAATTTTATTCGCGAAGCTCTCGGAGAGAACGACAGAATTGATGTTTTGCAGCACGGTGCCTTTTTCGCCCTTGAGCAGCGGAAAAGTGAACATCTCAAAAAAATCCGGATCCACAAGATGGTAGCGCTGTGTGTAACTCTTATCTTCATAACGAATGACATCCGACCGTATAACCAAACGAACGGCTCGCTTTATTTCAGGAAAAGAAGTTTCCAATGCTTCCGCAAGGTTCCAAGGAGCTTCAACGTATGAAAAGGCATCACGTTCAGGAGGATCCTCGGTGATGTACACCCGATAGAGGCTTTCCCTGTTATGGTGAAATTTGTCATAGCTTAATTCATTCTGCACATACAGATAGATTAAAATGCAACTGGCTATGCCCAGAGCGAGGCCGAATACATTGATAAATGAGTAAACATGGTTTTTTCTCAGAATCCTGAAAGCTATCTTTAGGAAATTTTTTAACATGATAAAAGTCCAGGTCGTATAAATTTCAGAAAGGCGGGAATGGATTTGAATATCTGCATCCACAACCAAAGATAGGCCTGCATACGGCCGTATTTATCCCTCCGGTAGTTGTGTAAAGCGTGCTATACAAATACTCTCTTCCTGTCAGCCTTTTTATTTGATCTCTGATTGTCACTCCATAGGCGTAATCTTTCAGCCGGATAAACATAAGAATTTCATTTTTTGGTCTGATGAAATTTCTACTCATTTTTGCTAAATCTAGACTCTTTCAACTTCTACATTAACAATATTAAAGGAAATAAAAAAATCCTGTCAAGGAAGAATGCAAAATAAAAAGAGAATGTCAGTAAAAATTACAGGATACTGGGGATAAAGAATAAACTTCGAAGTCATAGTGTTTCGATTTTCATATATATTCAACTCTTTCCTCAGCTGCCATATTCAGCTCGTCTAACTTCATTAATTTCAGCATAATAAGGCGAAAATCCACTGTAATCATTTGAACACCATCAGTAAGATAAAGAAACAAAAAGGAACTTCTTATCTTATTGTTTGTTGACATTTTTTATGTTTCTTTTATATTATCAATGGAGGTAAAAATGAAGAAAAAAAGAGTTCTTATTATTTTACTTTTTATATTTATAATATTTATAGGTTTAGTTAATTCACAGCAAAAGTCCCAACAGAAAATCTTAAAACCAAAGTTAGAAAAAAGACCGGTATATAATGATTTAACAATCAAAACACTAAATTGTCCCAAAAATATAAAGCCGGAGCAACCTTCTAAACTAGGTTTGCTGAATCCTGATGTGCTCCCTGACTTGGTTGTTACAAATGTGTTTATGGTTATTTTGGCTGATCAAAAACATCACTTATTTTTTAGAATAAAGAATATGAATTGGACGAGTCCTTCTGCCAAAATAGACCCGAGCCTAGCCAATCGGTTATGTGTGCGACTGTATCGCCTTGTTGAAGGTAATGAACAGATCATATATTTCGACAATAACGAGATTGTGGAACTCAACACCCAAGGGTTGGTTGATTTTCGTCCTCTTTGGGAAGATACGGGTTCTAATAATATTGTAGTATGGGTCGATTATAACAACTTGGTTAGCGAATCAAATGAAGGAAACAACTCCTTCATTTGGACTCAAAACATCGATATAAGAACTCCTAAGGGGGGAGAGAGATGGGCTATCGGATCGGATAAAACTATAGGATGGAGATCTATAGGATTTGATTCCAGTAAAAAAATGAGAATAGACCTATTAAAGAATGGAACAAAAATAGGGACAATTTTCTCGGTATTGGATATATATAGTGGTGATGCAGCTATTACGTGGAAAGCGGGTAAGTATGAGGGTGGTATGGCAACACCGGGTTCTGGCTACAAAATCAGAATCACAACTTTGAATATGCAGTATACATATCAGAGCCAAAATTCCTTTACACTGCTGAAGCCCGGATTTCATCTTTTACCTCTTGCACCTATTAAAATCTTAATTGGGAAGCCTGATTTGACTTTGTCTGATGTAAGAATTGAGTCTGATAGCGGTAGCAGTATACGTTGGTTGAGATTTATAATAAAGAATGAAAATTGGAAACATTCTGATATTTCATTAAATGATCCGCATACCTTGAGTGTTCAAATTTATGCTTTGGGGAAGCGTGCGCAAGTGCTGGGGCTCAGTCAGAGTGATATAGATTACATAAATCAACATGGGAGCACCCAGATACAATTTCCATGGGATTATACTGAAGACACTAAAATTACGGTTGACTACGGACACGTGGTTGATGAATCTAATGAACGGAATAACACATTTATTTTAAGGCAGTGATTCACCCCGTTTCTGAATTCGTGTCCTAAATAATCAGATAAAAAAGATTATCATAAAATTACTGATTAATTCCCAAAATTGCCGATAAAAAACGGCAGGCGGGCATTTTTCTTTATTTTTTTTCATTATTGCTAGCTAAAAGGGCTTAAACGATAGGCCCTAACTGTGAGTTTGTCTTTTTTATTATGAATAAAATAGCATTGCTAGTCCTCGGTCCTTAGAGTGTAATCTAGTATCAAAAATTATTAGAATTACTTCTTGACAATTTTAAGAATGAAGTATACATTTTTTTTTGGAGGAGGTGAAAATGAGGACAAAAATGCAAAAAAAAGTTATGTGGGAGAAAAAACTTATTTTAGTTGGGTTTATTTTATTGGTATCGGTCGGATTGCTTTATTCTCAGACTATTACTGTTACTAAACCTAGTTCCGGGAACAATTGGTGTAAAGGTAAAGAATATACTATAACCTGGACAAAATCAGGTAGCATGAATGCCAATGTAAAATTGGGACTTTATTCATCTGATGGAAACTCACTAATTAGAACGATAACAAATAGCACAGCCAATAACGGCACTTACCAATGGACCATCCCTTCGGATATTCAGACTGGAACCTATGTGGTTAAGGTCAAAACTACCGATAACGCAGTGTCTGATAATAGTGATTCTTTTACAATTAAAATATGCTTTGCAACTAAGCCTAAATTGGCTGTCAAGCCAATTCAAGTACAGCGTCCATTTTGCACAATAAAAGCAATCAATCCTACTTATAACACATCCAGTAAAGTTACATTTCGAGTTGATTATACTTTTCCCCGGCCGTTTCAGGTAGCTGGACATCCAGTAACGTATTGTCTTGCTGCCTATGTTCCCAACAAAGCAAGTAATGACAAAATTCATTTTCATTATCCAGGCTGTACATCGCAAGGTATTCCATTTGCTAAGGACCAATCCAGTACAATTGATGTTTTCTATGGAAGTTTAAATCATAATGAGCCGCTGACATATACAAGCAACACTGTTGAAATTCAGATCTGGGAAAGGCAGAGTGGTGAAATAGTATGTTCAAAAACTTTTAATTTTAATCATACTTGGTATCATCAAATTGATCATGGGGATGTAGTAACGAGTCCTGCGGTACTTACTATCAGATATGGTCAGAATGTTAAGACAATAAATCAGGGAGGAACAGCTGGTATAAATATTCCAGAAGATTGCGGTGAAGATTGGTTCGATGGGCAAGCTCAACAAATTATTGCGACAGCCGACTACACTCTGAGAAATACTACAACAAAAAATCTTAAATTTAACATCTTTCTGCGTTATGGAAATAGAGCTATTGCCTATCCAAATGAAATTGTTTTGTTACACAATCAAACTATAGCTATTCATCATAATGTGAGATTACAAGTAAGTGGTATAAATGCTTTGAATATATCTATTGAGGGTCCGGTTGGTATTTCAGATGATACGCGCATCGTTTTTTTTAGTGGCCATTTAATGATAAGAGTTTATGCATTATAACATTGCCTATTTTTAACGCTTGAGAAAAAATTATCGGTTTTATTTCTCATAGAATCAATCCATTCTTTTTGGAATAGAGAAAATGTTCGTTTGGTTAATAAGAGTGGACATGTCAATTTCATAAAAGTAAACAGCTGTTAAACATAGGAATTTCATTTTTTAGTCTGATGAGATTTCTACTCATTTTTGCTAAATCTATAAGCGTTTCAGATACTGATTTAAATAAAATCGTATAAAGTAATTTAGAATTGAATAGTACGATTGGATGTAAGAGAGCAGGGATGCCCTAACGGCTGAGCCGACGCCCATACCTTGGGAAACGTTGATGACGATTTCGCGGAGGATAACGGCTGAACTGGCGAATGTGGTGAGAGTGGCTTACGAGATCACCCCCAAGCCACAAGCCACGATCGAATACATATAACGTGTCATTGCGACTTCTCTGTCATTGCGAGCGCAGCGATGCAATTGCCGGAGATCGCTTCATCACTTCGTTCCTCGCGATGACATAACATTTGCTTTAGCGTCTTGATTTAACCAGTTTGTAGATTCCCAATGTCAAAATCGGGATAATGTAGGCTATCAGAAATCCCCAGGCGGCACTCCCATAGCCCTTTGCGATAAGATCGACCAACCCGAAAGTTGAGATGCCAAAGGCTGTCAACAGCATGATCACGGCGACCAACGGCCGCTGCCAGCGCAAGAGTTCCTTCCCTTTTTCCCGAAGTGTGGATCGGATTCGTTCGTTCACAGAGTGGATGAATCCTGTGCCCGTTTCGATCAGCGTCCCGAAAAGAACGATTTGAAAGGCGATCAACAACACCGGAACTCCGGCCTTCTGCAACAGGAAGACAGCGGGGATTTCTTCCGGCAGGACTCCCGGATAGTAACCGACAACAGATACGAAAAACAACGCCCCTGGAATAATTCCGATAAATCCTCCCAAAATTCCTGCTGTGATGGCTTCTTTTCTGGATTCGATATGGTTCAGGCAAAAAAGGACCGCGGGCACAGTGCCTAGGTTGTAGAGAGCGTATTTGAATCCTCCCAACGCCCATTTCGGAAGAATGATTCCGGATGCGAAATTATTTTGAATGAGAGGGCCGAATTTAATGAGGGCAACCACAAAAAAGGCGGCGTAGACGAGATAAAGGATGATGGACCACACAGAGAGGAAGTTTTCGATAAGGCCCTTTCCTTTGAAGGTCAAAAAGCCCACGGCCGCCAATATGATGAGAACGCCGACCATGTAGGGGACTCCGAAGTTATCCCTCAGAATGATTCCGGCAGCCGATCCGATGACGGCAAGCACGAGAAATATCTGTACGGCATAGATGATCTCGAACAGGAACCAGAAAGGCCCGAGCAGTTTCTTGAAGAAGGTTCGGTAATCGTAGGCTTTGAACTTCCGGCTGAATTCGAAGGATACGGCCAGTATGATTGACCACATCAGGGTCGTGACCAACAACATCCCCAAAAGCCCACCCAGTGGTCCGTAGTTGAGAAAAAATTCCACCAGTTCCCGCCCGGTGCCGTATCCTCCGGCTATGGTGACCGACTGGAAGACAAAGCCCGGCAATAGATATTTTTTAAAGAAGGAAGATCTCAGAAAAGACATTCTTTATTCCTCATTATCTCCGGGTTTAGGCAATCATATCAGAACGTTCTTTTTTTTCATAGCGCTTCTGTTTTTTTTAAGACAAATGAACCTTCCTTTCCTATTATTTCTCTACATCTAACCTTTTTACCCAACTTATTTACAATTTCATCTACAAATGATTGATTTCCAACTGCTGTAGAATCAAATAGCCACCACCAGAATAACGCCAACGCGTTGACAAGGATATATAGGCCGTGATAATTTCACTTCAAGCCTGTATCAGCTGATATGACGGAAAATATCCGGTGTCTTTGAGGTTCAAAAAAAAAGACGTGCCCGGTTTTATTACGGCGATGAGGCATTCGGACAGAGGCGTCGAGGAGCCGGGCTCCCGGATTCGCCGGTTCCACCGATTCCGGAGAGAGGAGGGATGATGGATGGATCAATGAAAGTGTTCAAATACCGTTGGGTGATGCTCGGCGTGTTCATGCTGGTCGTCGCGATCAACCAGCTCATGTGGATCAGCTTCGCCCCGATCACCGGAGAGGCAGCCGGTTTCTACGGTGTCTCCGACCTGGCGATCGGACTTCTGTCCATGGTGTTCATGATCGTGTTCATCGTGGTGTCGATCCCGGCCTCATGGGTGATCGATACCTACGGGATTCGTGTCGGCGTCGGTATCGGCGTGGTGCTGACAGGACTCTTCGGCCTTCTACGCGGCGTCTTCGCCGCCGACTATACTTGGGTTCTCGTCTCGCAGATCGGGATCGCCATCGGTCAGCCCTTTATTCTCAACGCGATCACCAAGATCGCCGGCCGCTGGTTTCCGATGCGCGAACGGGCAACCGCCGCCGGGCTCGGATCTCTCGCGATTTACGCCGGCATCTTCACCGGCCTCGCCGTCACCCCGATGCTCGTACAACGATCGAGCATCCCGACAGCACTGATGATCTACGGCGCAGTCTCGATGGCGATCACAGCGGTCTTTGCCGTCCTTGCCAGGGAACGCCCGCCGGAGCCTGTGGGGCCCGAAGAACGGTCACTCGTCTTTGACGGATTGAAGAGCGTGTTTCGGAATCGTCAATTCATCCTTTTGTTAGTTCTCTTTTTTATCGGACTGGGATTGTTCAACGCCGTCACGACCTGGATCGAAGACATCGTGCGTCCGCGCGGATTCTCGATCGAGCAGGCGGGCCTGATCGGCGGGCTCATGGTGATCGGCGGAATCGTCGGCGCAGTCGTCATCCCTCCCTTCTCCGACCGCCTGCAGAGAAGGATTCCTTTCATTCTGCTGGCCCTCGGAGGTGCGATTCCCGGCCTCATTGGAATCACCTTCGCCACAAGCTATCCCCTCCTACTCATCTCGGCCTTTATCCTCGGCGCCTTCCTTCTCGCCTCCGGCCCGCTGGGATTCCAGTACGGGGCCGAGATCACCTACCCCGCTCCGGAGGGAACGTCAAACGGCCTGCTGCTCCTCGCCGGGCAGGTTTCAGGAATCGCCTTCATCATCGGAATGGACATGCTCAAGTCACCAAGCACAGGATCGATGACTCTTCCCCTCATCATCCTCACCGGAGCGATGGGCGCCGCCCTTCTCCTGGCTACACGCCTGACCGAATCGGCGCTCGTCCGGAATCAGTAAGAACGGCCTGACACGATCAGGGCCATCCTGTCTTGACTGCGGCTGGGCATTAAAGCGAAGAAAGAGAGAGTTTTAAGGACGGAGTGAATGGGATACAATAGGGCGGCACCGGGAAGTTCATCATAGAAGAACATCTTTTGTTCATCGACGGCCGATTTGTCAAAGGCCGGGAAAAAAAGGAGCAGCATTTATTTTTGAAGACCGGTGAATCCTCAAAAAGCCTCTTGATGGAAACATAAGAATTTTCTTTTTTGGTCTGCTGAGGTTTCTACTCATTTTTGCTAAATCTAGGCTCTTTCAACTTCTAGATTAACAATATTAAAGGAAATAAAAATATCCTGTCAAGGAAGAGTGCAAAATAAAAAGAGAAGATCTTTTCTATTATAATCTTAATGTAGAGCGGATTATTCGAGGAAAAGGATCCCACTGGATAAAATAAAATTTATCTTCAGAATCAATAACCTTGAGAGTGTATGCCCCGGGCAGTGTATGTGATCCGAGGTACTGCCCTTTTTTATTGAAGAAATCAAGAAGGCTTTTATATTCATATTTCGTTTCGCTTATCTTTTCGACAAGGGTGAGGCAGTTGATGATGTATTCATCTTTATAGAGGTAGCAAGGACCGGAACTGTCAGAAGAACCGACTGATACTCCACTTCCACTGGCACTCACAACAATATTCGGAGGCTTCAATTTAATGTCTCTTTTTACCTTTCTTGACATCTTCCCCGCTACATCATACTCTCTAATTTCATACTGGTCGGGAATGCTCAGATACACTCTGTCCTTTATTATCTTAAAATACCCACCGCCTATTGAAGCTCCTAGATTCGGAGACATTTGAGGTCCATACCGGTACTCATCCGGAAACTTCTCAAGAAATTCTCCTTCAGCGGAATAGTATTCAGCGGCAACTCCGGGCTGTCCCTTGAGAAATATGTTGACGAACAATCGTCCATCAGGAAGGAATGTTATATCCCTGAAAGATTTCTCTGTTCTCCAGGACTTCTGAAACTTCCCTCGATCATCAAAGTACTGAATAATATATTCATCGAGGACTGCTAAATTTCCATCGTGTGTTACAGCTACCCGATCTGGATACTGGAATTCACCCGGCCCCTGGCCTTTTCTTCCTGCCTGCCAGATGAAATGCCCGTCTCTGTCAAATTTTAAGAGTCTGTAGTTTCCTCCGTCTAAAACATATATATTTAGGTCAGCGTCAACTGCTACGTCACGCAGACGGAAAAACATGAGATGATCCTCACCCTTTTCAACACCTAAGGAAAGCTCCTCTATAAATTCAACCTCAGTACCTGATTCTTTGTCCCACAGCCCTGCGCCTCTATTTCCGACTACCGTTACTCCATTTTCTTTATATATTTTCCCTTCCCATCTCTCCTTTTTGCAGTAGGGTAAGACTAAGATCAAGAAAACAGTAACGAATATTGTCTCTTTTCTTATTCTCATTTGAAAAACCTCCTCAGAATAAACTTCCCTGATGCAATCCCCATAAAAGTCTCCTTTGCTCGTATTAAATAAGGGGGATCCCTCATTAGCGCATCTTTAGCCGGATCATATCTAGGATTATTCCTCACCCACACCAGCCATCTCCCTTCAGGGAGAATAGAATCCCGCGCTATCCACTCAAAATAATCCCCATTATGCTTGATTTTGATGATGTTGTCTCTTGATACTCCTGTTGGTTCTGCTCCATTAAATGGTCTGAAAGATAGGACATATATTCCTTTTCCTTTTACATAGAAATACAAGAAAGGAGCACTTCCTTCTGTATCTATTGCTGCCATAGAAGCATTCTGGTCTATGATGTGATATCTTCCATCTTCTCTCATGAGAAGCATCGCCCTTTTCACTTCTATATGATTAATAGACCAGGGGTATATTTTGGCAGGTTCGATAACAGTGATAAGCGGAGTAATTTTGTCGACAAATTTTACTGCGCCATTATCTTTCTCGAGTAATTCAACGATAAATGGTTCGAGGTTTCTCGTAAAAATTATTTCCTTCTTAATAAGTTTTTCATTCTGGAATATCTTCACATCAATCTCGATACCTTTTTTCTCTATGATAACCGGAATAAGCTCTAATTCAACTAAATAGGTATCAGTTGACCCGTAGACATAATTTATGGGAAAGCCGCTTTCAGTTCTTATTATGACTCCACCCTCGAGTGGAATAGTTTCAGTTGGATGGATTTCAAGGTGTTCCACTCTAAACTCAATTACTTTCATTGGAACTGCAATAAAATCCTCATCCGGAATTTTTGAGACTACATCTCTGTCACTCGCTTGAATTGTTCCTATTACTCCGCCTTCAACTCCTCCGAGAATGCCCCCAACTATACCTCCTTCTACTCCTCCCTCAACACTGCCCTGGACTCCACTCGATACTCCTCCTTTTACGCCTCCCTGGACACCTTTTATGACTCCGCCTTCAACACCACCAATTACTCCTCTTTTCATTCCTTTTTTCTTCTCTTTCACTGCTTTGGTGGCTTTTTCTTTTTGCTGGCAAAAATCTGGATTTGAATACACCAAAAAGGGAGTCATTAGAAGAATAACTGTGATAAGAACAAAATATTTTTTCCTCATTTCTCCAACTCCTTCAAAACAAAAATGCGAGGATTTTCAATGGGTTTCATTTCCTCTGATTCAACACTCAAAGAAATTGATTGCACGAAATCTTCCATAATAAAATTCATTGTGTTTTTTTTTGCTTCAGGTGATTGCAGATATCTTGGGGAAACTTCTCTCAAATTTTTAGCAAAGAGCATGAAAGACATGACGAGCACGAGGGAAATAATAAAAACTAATACTACTGCAGGAACTCTGATAGGAGACAGGATGAATTTTTTGAATGTAAATTGACATTTTCTCTCCTCTCTTTCACCCAAAAGACAAGGAGAATGTTCAGGAACTGTTTCTGGATTCAGAAGTTCGATTTTTCTCTGTGTTAATTTAATTTCTTCTCCTACTTTTTGGAGAGTATTCTGGCAGTAACTGCACTCGGAAATATGTCTCTTTACTCTTTTTGTCTCACTTAACGTGAGTTCGTGGTCAATGAATGTTCTTATTTTTTCTTTTTTCAGGCATTTCATGTTACTTCTCCATTTTTTATAATTCGAAACAATTTTTCTGTAGCTCTGGATAATACTTTTCCAACAGAGCTCTTTTTTACCTTTGCGATGCTTGAAATCTCCGAATAAGAAAAACCTTCCTGATAGAGGAGTAAACACTTCTGGTCTCTTGGAGGAAGCTTGAGGAGAGCATTCCGAATCAATTCTGTTTTTTCTCTTTTTTCGAGTTCTCCTTCAGGATTTGGGTTGGAGATGCTCACTCCACTATCACTTTTCATCGCTTCCTTGACTCTTCTCTTCTTCCTCATATAGTCATAACAGAGGTTTGTGGCTATGCGGTAAATTAAGGCCCTCGGCTCTCTAATAATCTGGCCTGAAGTAAAATAATCGTAAAGGCGAGTAAATGTCTGTTGAGAAAACTGCTCTGCATCCTCATGATTTCTCACTATGCGGTAGGAATATTTATAAATAAGGGGAAAATATTCCAGGTAAAGATGATTGAATACGAATTCCGGGCTATCCTGCTCTTCAACAGCTTCCTTTTCCTTTTTGCCCATACTTATTATTCTATCATTCACTATAATAAGACGAACAGGAAAGATTTTTGTGACAATTAATCCGGCTTCTCTTATTGTGAGTTATTCATTCCAGGATCTCAGCGGTTGAATACTTGATGCAGACCGAGAGAGATTCGTGGCAAGAGCAAAAAGGAAATCCTTCCTGAATCAGATTCCCTTTTGAATTTGAAAAAACGTTCCTTTAGTATAAAATACACAAACATATACAGGAGGAACAAATGAGAATGATTCGTATTTTTAATATATCTGTCGCATTATTCTGCTTCCTTCTGATTTCATGCGGGCAGGAGCCAAAAGACATTGCACCCAATCCTGTCATTCCGACGCCAAATCAGGTCGAATATCAAAAAATGGAGTTTATCGGGTTTATCCACTTCACGGTCAACACCTTCACAGACAAAGAATGGGGATATGGGGATGAGTCGCCCAAGATCTTCAATCCGGTTGACTTCGACGCGAACCAATGGGCACGCGTGGCAAAAAACGCGGGCATGAAACAGCTCATATTGACGGCCAAACACCACGACGGATTTTGTTTGTGGCCGTCAAAGTATACGGAGCATTCGGTGAAAAACAGCCCCTGGAAGGATGGGAAGGGCGACATCGTCCGGGAATTTGTGGATGCCTGCCGGAGGCACGGCCTCAAGGCTGGCCTGTATCTTTCTCCATGGGACAGAAATCATGCCGATTACGGCACCCCTGCATACATCGCATATTATTGGAACCAGCTCAAGGAACTCCTCACCGAATACGGCGAAATATCAGAGCTCTGGTTCGACGGGGCAAACGGCGGAACAGGATATTATGGCGGGGCCAGAGAAGAAAGGCGAATCGACCGCACCACCTATTACCGCTGGAACGAGACATGGGCGATGATAAAAGAGTTACAGCCCAACGTGCTTTTATTTTCCGACGCAGGCCCTGATATCCGGTGGATCGGCAACGAGAGAGGATACGCTGGCAAAACGAACTGGTCCACCATAAACAACGCAAATATCGTTGTCGGAAGTGCCGACACCGGTTATCTGAACTCAGGAGACCCCGACGGGAAAAACTGGCTGATTCCTTTGTGCAACACTTCCATCCGTCCCGGCTGGTTTTACCACGAAAAGGAAGACAACCGTGTTAAAACCACACAGCAGCTCCTGGATGTTTATTACAAATCTGTGGGCAGAAACGGGGTCTTGCTGCTCAACATCCCTCCTGACAGAAGAGGATTGTTTCATGAAAATGACGTCCAAGCGCTAAAGGAGTTCCGGTCGGTTCTGGATGAGACATTCGCAACTAATCTGGCTTCGGGGAAATCAGTCGACGCGGCCAATTTTCGGCAGCGGGATAAAAAGTTCGCTCCGGCCAATATCGTGGATGAGGATTTGGACTCCTACTGGGCGGCAGATGACCAAGCCGGAGAAGTCTCCCTGGAAATCGACCTGGGAAAGCTGGTGCTGTTCGACCGGATTATGATCCAGGAACCGATCCGTTTCGGGCAAAGAATTTCGGAGTTTGAAATAAAAGGCCGCGTAAACGGAGAATGGACGCGGTTGGCAAGCGGCACAACGATCGGATACAAAAGGATATTGCGTATTCCCCCTGTTCAGTCGGACAGGGTCCAACTCGTTATAAAAAAATCCAATAACACGCCGGCTATTTCAAATTTCGGGCTATTCAAAGCTTCCCCCAGAGAAAGGAGTATGAGAATTTGATTACTTATTTCGACCGAATGAGGAATAAACGAAATCAGGTCATTTATGACATTGCGGGTTTAATAACCAAGACCGAAGCTCGTAATCTGTTTAATAGGGCAATGGAGTTTATAGCCTTGATCAAAGACATGTTGGAAAAGGAAAAATTTTAAGTTTTCTTCTTTTCATGTTCTCAAGCACAAAAGGATAAGCTTCCAAGGATTCAAGCTCGAGCTGGGCATTGATTTTATAGTCTTCAAGGAGTTTTTCTAATTTAAGTATTCCATCATGAGAAAAAAGATCTCCCATTAAGGCAGGCCATGTATTTATCCCCAGTATCTCCAGCTCCTTAAGGGCTTTGAAGGGATATGGGAAAAAATCCTTTCGTGCCCCGGTGATAAGCTCAAAAGATTCTTCGTCTACTCCCTTCAGGCAGATACGGATCCGTAGATTTCTAAATTTAAGCTTCTCTATAAGGTCCGTCCGGCAGCCGAGAATAAATCCATTTGTCTCAAGGATGAACACTGAATGGGGTTTGTTCTGGAAGATTATATCAATTACATCGACAAGGTGGTTAAATGAATTTTCCCCCAATATTGGCTCGGCACCACTTATCCGAAACATGTTAAAAGATTTTCTGCGGGCGATGTTAAGAAGTTTCGAGGAAACCTGCTGAGGTGTGTAAAAGTCCCCGAACCGGGTAGGCTGTAGGTTCCTGTTGTAGTTCCAGCAGTAGGCACAAAGAAAAGAGCATCCTACTGCATCAGCCGTAGCTATTCCTCCGTAATAAGGAGCAGGCCTGAACCTATAATACAGCCTTTTATCCCCCTGCGTGACAATCGATTCAACCTCAGCAGCTCTCTTAAAAGGGTCGAAGGGAAAATTAATGTTCACAATTTATTATTAAACCATTTTGTAATGAATTGCTACAAAAAGTATAGACTTCAGTATCTTTTCCTTTTCTGAAAAAGTCGTCCCGGTTTCGGATAACTATTTTTTCCTTGCTTACGGGAATCTTCTCAAAGTTAATCCGGACAAACAGACCCTGTCTTATCTCATCTCTTTTCATCCGGCAGCACCTTCTGTAAGTTGTTCGCAGGACGGCCTCTACTGGGCTCGCCTCGGAGAAAAATCCATAGCAGCATTCAATCCTCTGAAAGAAAAAAATGGAATAGAATCATTTCAATTCATTATTATTTATAACTGTAAGTTATAGAAAATTGATAAATTATGGAAATCTATAACCTGCAGTCATAAAATAGAATTTTTAAAATGACAAATTAAAAATCTTATCGCACCTTTTCAGCAAAAATTCTTTAGTTCTTTCCTTCTTCTTTACATTGTCAGCAGATTTGATGATAATCTATAAAAAGATTAAAATTTAAGTTTGGCTAGGCTAAATTTATGATAATAAATAATTGTATATTCTGCTCAGGGGGAGGATTTTTCAAAGAAAGCATATTTCTGATTTCCTATCTAAACCGCTTTAGCGGGATATAATTTTGTTCGCCTCCTTAGATAACTCGTATTAAATAAGCCATTTCTCTTAATAGATTACATGCGGCTGCATTTGCCAGCCAATATGACGTTGCAACGCATGTACATTCCATGGCCCGGACAACGGGATACACAGCCACAGTTGCTTTGAGGATGATTGCGAAAGGACTGTTCAATCAAAAGGGCATCTCTCCCCCCGAGTACATCGGCAAGAAGCCTGAATGTTTAGATTTCATGCTGAAAGGCCTCAAAAAAAGAGGAGTTGTTTACAAGGAAAAGATTGAAAGAATGGAATAGATATATGCTCAAGTGATAATCTATTGTGTGAAATCGAGGGAGCAAATCTAGAAAACGAATAGATGATGGAAAATCTGACATAGAGAAAAACAGAGGTAAATAGCACAACTCTTCATATGTTAGGTATATTAACTGAATTTTATTGACATCTATGCCTCTCGTAGATATATTTCGAATGTTACTGGTGTGGTAATTGCTGGGATATAAGAAGAACCAGCACATAAGAAAAGGCAAGATTGATCTTCTAAATTCAGGGATTGAGGTAAAAATGAGCATAAATCTTTCAAACAAAATTGCCCTTGTCACCGGGGCCTCCAGAGGCATTGGAAGGGCTATCGCCTTGAAATTTGCAGAAGCCGAGGCCACAGTCATCGTCCATTACAACAAAAACAGAGAAGCTGCGGAAGAGACTTTGACCAGGCTTAAAAATGGCAGACATTTTATCGTTCAAGCAGACCTGACCGATGCCCAATCCACAAAGAAGATGGTGGATTCTGTATTGTCCCAGGCGGACCGCATCGACATCCTGATCAACAATGCGGGCATGTATGAAGAAGCCCAGATTATCGACTCCACTTATGATGAATGGCAGGCTATATGGAACAAAACACTACAGACCAACCTAATCGGACCGGCAAACCTGATATTCTTGCTTGCCAGGAATATGATTGACCATGGGGGCGGGAAGATTATCAACATCTCTTCCCGGGGCGCTTTCAGAGGAGAGCCTGACGCTCCCTGTTACGGTGCCAGCAAGGCAGGATTGAATGCTATGAGCCAGTCCTTGGCCAAGGCTCTTGCGCCTCATAAAATATTCGTCTATGTCATCGCTCCAGGTTTTGTTGAAACGGATATGGCCCGCCCTATCCTTCAAGGAATCCATGGCCAGGAGATCCGCAACCAGAGCCCCATGGGAAGGGTGGCACGGCCGAGCGAAGTGGCCAACACAGCACTTTTTCTGGCTTCTGAGGGAATTGATTTCTTGACAGGTTGCATCATCGATGTCAACGGTGCCTCCTATCTTCGAACTTAAGGATAATATTCTTCAGCTCTTTCCTTTTTCTTTACATTGTCAGCAGATTTGATGATAATTTCTAAAAAGATGAAAAAAAGGGAGCACAAGATGTCAATTAAAAAAGTGGCCATAATCAGCTTGTTTTTCTTTCTTATCCTTGCAGTACTGCATGCCCAGCAGGGACTTGTACCGGAATTTAAGATAGAGCCCAATGACATGGCTCTCGAGCGCCTGGCCCATCCAGGAACCCCCTTTAATAAAGCCGGCAGAAAATTCGCCATTCTTGCGGACGAATGCGGTTCTTTTGAAGCCTGGGCTTATCCCCTCAAGCTCTTGCGCAGTTTTGAGTTCTCGTTTTTAACATCCGGCTCCACACGTCTTATCCACGGCAGAGACATTGTAAGATATATAACGGTTTCTCCTGAAGCAACAACTCTGACTTTCACTTATCAATCCTTTACTGTAAAAGCCATCTACATAACCCCTGTTGAGGAAGCAGGTGCTATCATCCTTTTGAATGGAGATTCCACCGAACCCTTGACCATCGTATGCGGATTCCTGCCTGTTTTGCAGCCGATGTGGCCTGCAGGAATAGGCGGTCAGTATGCTTACTGGGATGATAAGCTAAAGGCCTATATCATATCGGAATCCACAGGAAAAAATCATGGGATAATCGGAAGCCCTGCTGCCTCTGGAATTTCTTACACTCCTGCACACATGCTTTCTGATACACCCAGCGAATTTAAAATCGAGATTCAGGATCCCTTGAAAGTCAAAAACAGCTATATCCCAATTATTATAGCCGGCGGCAAGGGTCCTCAGAAGAAAGTCCTTAAAGTTTATGAAAACCTGAAAACAAACCCTGAAAAATCCTACAGGAAGAATCTGGAATACTACCGTGATCTTCACAAAAATACACTTCGCGTTCAAACACCAAGCGCAGAGCTGAACCTAGCCTTTTCATGGGCAAAAGTAGCTTTTGACAACCTCATGGTGGAAAATCCGGACCTTGGAAAAGGAATGGTTGCCGGCCTGGGAGCATCCGGAACAAGCGGCCGGCCCGGATTCGGCTGGTTCTTTGGGGGCGATGCTTACATAAATTCATTCAGCCTTTTGAGCTATGGTGTTTATCCATTTGTACGGGATGCTCTTGCTTTTACACAGAAATGGCAGCGAAAGGACGGGAAAATGCCCCATGAGCTTTCACAGGCAGCAGGATATATCGACTGGTGGAACGATTATCACTATGGTTATATTCATGGGGACACTACCCCCTACTATATCGCTGCCATGTATGAATATGTCAAAATGAGCGGAGACACAGATTTTATAAAAAAGAGCTGGGATTCCTTAAAGACGGCCTTTGAGTGGTGCCTGGCCACTGATACCAACAACGACGGGTTAATGGACAACAAAAAAGCAGGCCTTGGTGCGCTCGAATACGGAGCCTTGACAGGAATAGAAACAGACATATATTTAGCTGCAGTCTGGGTGCGGGCAGCTTATGCCATGCCTTACCTTGCTGCCATTGCAGGTAAAAAATCCTATGCTGCGGATTCAAAACATCACTATCAGAAAGCCCTAAATACATTCAACGAAAAGTTCTGGGACAAAGACAACCAGTTCTATGCATATGCATTTAATGCAAAAGGCGAACACGTCAAGGAAATCTCGCCATGGAACTCAATAGGCCTGATGTGGAACTTCGGCACAGAGGAGCGAAGTTTAAAGTCACTCGAAAGAATAAGCTCTTCTGAGCTTACAACGGACTGGGGAATACGAAGCATTTCTGTGAACAGTAAGCACTTCCAGCCTCTGAATTATAACTACGGCGCTGTGTGGCCTTTTCTCACAAGCTGGGTGACTACGGCCCTTTACAAACACCACATGCCTCTTCAGGCCTACAGCATGCTTATGTCTACAGCAAGACATACTTTTGATAACGCACTTGGCTGTATCACGGAGGTCTTTTCAGGCACTCATAATGTCTGGCCGCAGGAGGCTGTGTCTCAACAGGGTTTTTCCTCAGCAGGAGCAGTGCTTCCTTTTGTTCGCGGACTGCTGGGGCTTGAAGGCAATGCACTGGAGAGATCCGTCTCTTTTGCCCCACATTTTCCGGCCTGCTGGGATCATGTTTCAATTGACAATTTTAAGATAGGAAAAGCCGTCTTTTCATTCGACTACAGGAGAGACAAGAATAAAATCATAGTTTTTGTTAAAACAAGAGACGCCGGAGAATACAGGCTCTGGTTCGCACCTGCACTTGGCGCAGGAACTCATATCCAGTCCCTTGTTGTCGACGGACACCCTTTTGATTTTAAATGTTCTGAAGCTGCACAGGTTGTCCAACCTTTCTTAAATATTCCTGTAAATATAGACTCCGTACAGATAGAAATATCTTTCCTCCCGGCTTTCGAAATCTTTCCTTTGCTGCAGGATAGTAAAGTGGGAGACAGAAATAAGGGCCTAAAAATCATTTCTTTCCACAGGGAAGGTTCAAAATTCGAGCTTATCGTAGAAGGCCTGGCCGGAAACACCTATCAATTGGGCACAGTGAACCCGGAAACAGTTGAGAGCCTGGAAGGGGCAGAGATCAATAAAGGCAACCTTAGATTTGTAATACCACAAGGCAAAAACAGTGAATTCGTATCACACAAAGTCATCATACAGCTTAAGCAGTAATCATATTCGCTTCAAATAAAAAACTCAGGCAAAGTGTAATAAAGTTTTTTTTCCTCAGTTGAACTTTTCCCATGCTTATCCGTAATATTAATAAGGAGGATAAATTTGAGCAGCCACAGTAAGAAATGCCGGGAAACCAATGACTTCATAGCTTCCTGATAAGAAAAAAGGCAGATAAGCGAATTAGCAGCTCATAAAGAAGGACTACTAATGTTTAGGAATTTTTGTTATTGTG
>Ga0307379_10001186_pt1 | contig 41698 bp, 27 predicted proteins | sample UN2MG_FD_202237 | JGI IMG/M metagenome (GOLD analysis project Ga0307379, IMG submission 202237) | Soil microbial communities from Risofladan, Vaasa, Finland - UN-2 | ecosystem: Environmental > Terrestrial > Soil > Coastal area > Acid sulfate soil | place: Finland: Risofladan, Vaasa | collected...
AACTCGTCGGGGCGACCGGCGGGCGCCCGAACAGGGCGAGGCATGCCTCGCCACTACGTTTACTAAATTTGTAATTTGGTTTAAAACAATACGCTACACTATTTATGAATTCATGTACTTAGTGTCTTTTTGGTTAAAAATGTAAGAGATATTCTCTTAGAGTGAATTTGTAAGAATCTAATGCCTGCTTTGCGGCCACAATGAAGTATGAAAATCAAGAACGTACACCCTGTCCGCTTCGCGCGCCACCCCTCTCAAAATGGGACTTTCATGTAAAATAGATTTAAATCAGCCTTGCGCTGCCCGCTCTTTCTGAAACTTGTTTAAGCTTTCACTCAAACTCGAGAACAATTCCCTTGCCAGCTTCAAGGAATCGAGCGCCTCCTCGGGATAGCTGTCCACTGCTGCGGACCAGGCGCGATTCAAGGTGCGCTCGGCCTGGGTAAAGTCCGCCATTACCCTGGCGAAAGGCCCGTAGCCCAGGGCGGCGAGAAGCTCTTCTCGGGCCTGGGCAAAGTCGAACAACTGGCCCTCGATCAGACTATCCAGCCTGCGGTGGATCTCCGCACAGCTCGGTTCATCCCTTTCCAGCAGCTTTTCCAGAGCTTTCAGTATCGATTCGAGAGTGCCTGAGAAATCAAAGCGCGCTTTTTTGCCGGAGGGATCTGTTATGTCTGCTGCGCTCGCGGCACGGCGGCGCAGGAGCCAGATCGAGAAGATCATCACCAGCAGGGATATGGAAAAGCCCCTGGTCAATACAGGGATATGGGAAGCATAAACCGAGGCCGTAATTGATGAGACTATGAGCAGAAAGTAACCGATAAGCTTGCCATTCATTAGACACACTCCTGGAAAACAACCTCTAACCGAGGCCTCTCAATACAATGGCAATGGCGAAAATCACTCCCACTATGGCATCGCCCACAATCAGGCCGGCGGCGACCGGGATGCCGTTGTTTTCCACCCAGCGGCTTCCCTTCGCACGCCCAAAAACCAGGTTGAGTGCGCACCCGAGCCCGTAAGGCAGGATATACAGCAGAGGCAGGTACATCGACAGGCCCACAAGCACGCCAAGCCCGCCTATGGGGGTCGCCGAGAGCACCCCGCCGATCAGCGCTCCGGTGACATATTTGTCCATCGGCACATTGCCCCCCACCACTCCATTGATCGCTGCATCGAGGGCCTGGGCCTGCGGCGCCGCGATATTCGTGCCCGGCCCGAAACCGTAAGCCTGCCAGATAACGTGCACCACAAACACAGTGACTAACGGTCCCATCCAGCTCACCAGAAGCTGCACCACCTGCTGCCTTCTTGGTATGGCGCCCACAATCGAGCCGGTCTTCAGGTCGGCCATCATGTCTGCGCCCTCGCTGATAGCGACACACACAGTAGCGCCGATCAGCACCGCCAGCAGCACTCCAGTGCTGTGGTCGATATCATAGGCAAAGAAAAGGATGATTGTCACTGCAATGAGCGCCATTCCGCTGATCGGAGACCAGTCTGTCATGCCGGTGCACTGGGCCACGATAATCCCGGCAAGCCAGAGCCACAGGGTTCCGGCCAGGGCGATAATGATAATCCGCGGCAAGCCGATCGGCCTGGCAGAGTAAAAACCGACCACGCAGAGCACAACCACTGAAGCGATCACGGCAGCATAGAGATACTTGATTGACAGCTCTTCTATCCGGGTGCCCCTCGCTCCGATGCCGCTGCGGCGCAAAGAGGAGAAAGCCTCCCTGATCGAGGGAAAGGCGAGCGCGATTCCTGTCAAGGCTCCGCCGATCAACATCCCGATACCCAGGGGACGGTTCATCTGTGCGTGTACATAAGCCACCGCCTCCCTTGGGCCAAGCTCGGAGGGGACCCAGTGGAAGCTTATGGCCAGGGGCGCGATAATCCACTTGGCCAGGATGCCCCCGATAAGCACTGCGAAACCGGCCCGGCCGCTGATAAATCCCGCTCCCAGGCTGAGAAGGCTGATAGCCCAGACATTGGTGAAATAAGCGGGCATCCGCAAGAAAGCGCCCAGATCCACTGTTTCGGGAACCCAGCCGGTGTGCACCCCGACACTCACAAGGGCGCTTAATCCCATTCCTGCTGTCAGAAGCACGGCCTTTCTCACTCCTGCCCCGGGAGACCTGAGAATTGTGCCCACTGCGGTGCCTGTGGGGAAACGCAGCCGGTCGATATCGATCATCTGCTTGCGGACCGGGATAATAAACGCCACCCCCAAGGTAGCCCCGCACATAGTGGCCAGGATGACATGCAGAAACTGGAAATCGGCGCCCCGCAAATAGAGCACCGGGATGGTGAAAATGATCCCCGCGCCGGTGTTGTTTATGGCACTGGCAATTGTCTGGTTGATATTGTTCTCGACAATCGTGCTCCGCCTGAGTATGCCTCTCAGCACGCCCCAGCCGATAATCGCCGCTATCTCGGAGCCTACAATCGTAAACCCGATCAACAGCCCGGCATAGGTTATACTTGCGTTCAATAGGAAGCCGACTAGGATGCCTAAGACAATGGCCTCCCAGGTAATCTCCCGGTAAGGCCCCGTTTTGACTTTCGGCTTGGGCATGAGCGGCTTAGCTCCTAAAATGTCGACAATCATACGGGAAATATGAATTATCCGAGATCAGCAAAAACATATTATAAATTGAAAAAACCCAGGTACCAGCCTATCAGCCGGGTTCCGAAGAAAACATACAGCGCGCCTCCCAGGGACAGGAAAACGCCGAAAGGCACGAGCACTTTTTTCCGCATCACGTAGTTTATCCAGCCGAAAATCAGGCTGCCGGCCAGAGAGCCGGTAAAAACCGTGAACACCACACCCGGCCAGCCCAGGAAAGCTCCCACCATGGCCATCATCTTCACATCCCCCCCTCCCATGGCCTCTTTCTTGAAAATAAGCTCTCCGGCAAGCGCCACTAAATAAAAAGAGACACCTCCCGCCAGGAGGCCCACAACTGATTGGAGCGGGGTTATCCCCCCAGGCAAGAGCGAAAACAACAACCCGGCCAGCATACCTCCCAGGGTGAAAAGGTCGGGAATGATATAGCTCCTGGCATCAGTGACAGCAATCCCCAGAAGCAGAAACAGAAATGTGAAATCGATCAGGAGAGCGGCGCCATAACCGTTTTTAAGCCAGAGTATAAAAGCCAGCCCGGCGCAGGCCGCCTCGACAAGAGGATACTGGATTGAAATGGGCGCGCGGCAATTGCGGCAGCGGCCCCGGAGCAGGAAATAGCTCAACACAGGCAGGTTATCGTGCCACTGGATCGGGTAGCCGCATTGCGGACAGTGCGAGCGGGGAGTGACCACAGATTCACCCCGGGCGAGACGGTAGATCCAGACATTGAGAAAGCTTCCGAAAATGGAGCCAATCACCAGGGTAAAAACTGTATAATAAACTTTTGTATAGAGTCCCATGTCCACAGGATAGCACCTTTCAGCTTTGGGGACTTTGGGGGTTATTTCAGTCTGCCGGTCTTCCGGGCGATTTCGTAGAGAATGATTCCAGCGGCTACTGCCACATTGAGGCTTTCCACTTTCGGGGTCATGGGCACGGAAAGCCTGCGCCGGGCCAGACTGCTCAAGGCGCTTGACACCCCGTCCGCCTCTGAGCCAAGGAGGAGGGCGGTTCTTTTGGGAAAAGAGCCGACAGCGAAAATATCCTCGCCCCCTGTCCGGGCCTCGAACACCGTAAAGCCGGCGCCTTCGAGAAAAGCTCCCAGCTCCTCCTCCGATTCGCAAACCACCACCGGCAGGCGGAACAGAGCGCCCATCGAGCCGCGCACGCACTTGGGATTATAAGGGTCCACAGTGCCGGGCCCAAGGAGCGCTGCATCCGCTCCGGAAGCTTCCGCCACCCGAAAGACCGCTCCCAGGTTACCGGGCTGGCTCGCCCTGTCGCAGACAACCACCACCGAACTCTCAGGCAGGCTCAGACTCCCAAGGTTCAGAGCGGGCAGCTTGCAGACAGCCGCAAGGGGCTGCGGTGTGACTGTATCGAGTTTTTTTCGTAATATTTGCTCCCTGGCTCGATATACCGGTACTCCCCGGCTGACAAGTTTCTCAATTATACTGAGCTCTCTTTCACCGGCGCTTTCCGTAACTACTGCCCAGTTCACAGCCAATCCGGAGGCATAAGCCTCTTCCACCAGCCTCACGCCTTCAATCAGGAAAAGGCTCTCTTGCTGACGGTGCTTTTTCAAAACCAGCTTTCCCATCAGCTTTTCCCTGGCCGCAGATAAAGATGGGAGCGAATTCAGATCCACTTCAGGCTCGCCTTTGAATTAATTTCATAAACAGGGACTGCGTCTTCGGGCTTCCAGACAAGAATCTCCATACCCATGTCAAACTATAAGCTTACTGAACTTACCTCTATCAGAGCCGGTTTGTCAACAACGATCCCTGATAGTGCTTTTGTGTGGGCCGTCTCCTGCCCTCTCCGAACAAAGTGTACTGCCTGAAAAAACAACGCTCCTGAATCATCACGCGCTTTTCACCCCCCAAAAGTCCTTGTACGCCGCTTGCGGGTTAGATATATTAAAATCAGATAATACTGTCTCCATTCCATTCAACCCTAACTTTCAAGTTTAAGCACATGTCAAAAGAAAAATTAACGACTCACGATATCCGGGAAAGGAAAGGCAGCCGGGAAAAAATCTGCGCGGTCACTGCCTATGACTGCACATTTGCCCGTCTGGTGGACCGCGCCGGGGTGGATCTGATACTGGTCGGGGATTCCGTGGCCAATACCCTTCTGGGTCTTGAAAGCACAGTCCCGGTAACCCTCGAGCAAATGATCCACCATTCGGCTGCGGTGATGCGAGCTGCTCCGCGGGCCCTGGTAGTGACAGATATGCCTTTCGGCAGCGTGCAGGAGGGCCCGCAGGCAGCGGTGAGCCAGGCGGTAAGGGTTTTCAAGGAAAGCGGCGTGGATGCGGTCAAAATCGAGGGCGGAAAATCCATGGCCCCGGTAATCCATGCAGTTGTCGAGGCCGGGATCCCGGTGATGGGACATGTGGGACTTATGCCGCAGTACCGTTCCATGCTCGGGGGACTCAAAGTGCAGGGAAAAGAGCTCGAAGCTGCGCGGCAAATCCTGAGCGACGCTACTGCCGTGGCTGAGGCCGGCTGCTTCTCGATCGTGCTCGAAGCCGTTCCCCGGGCGCTGGCGCGCCTAATCACCGGAAGAGTGAGAGTGCCGACTATCGGTATCGGCGCTGGAGCAGACTGCGACGGGCAGATCCTGGTGCTCCACGATGTGCTGGGGTTCACTGAGAAGCGCATCCGGTTCACCAAACAGTGGGCCGATCTGGCTGTAGAAACAGTAGCTGCGGTCTCAGCTTACCGTAAAGAGGTCCTCGAGGGCAGCTTCCCGGGCGAGGAGCACAGTTTTCATATGGACGAATCGGTACTGGAAAAGTTATGAGAAGCGAGATCGACTCTCTGCTCAGGGAACGAGGTGTCGATGTGCTCTGGGTAACCGGGGCCACATTCGAGAGCCCGGATGTCTACTACCTCACGGGCGGCGCGCCGCTTACCTCGGCCTGGGTGGTCCTGCGCCCGGGCGAGCAGCCGCTTTTGTGCCATTCCGCCATGGAGCGCGAGGCGGCAGCCTCGAGCGGGCTGCGCACAGTCGAATTCAACGCGCTCGATTCCGAGGACCTGGGCCGGAAGCTCAACGATCCGCTGCTTGTCAGCCTGGAGATGTTCGCCCGCCTGGCCCAACGGGAGGGCCTTTCCGGAAAGCTTGCCGTGCACGGAGCAGCCGACCCGGGCGAGGCGTTCTCTCTGCTTGGTAAAGTGGGCGAGCGTCTGCCGCAGATCGAGGTGTGCCGCGATTTTCCGCCTGTAATCCAGACCGCCCGGGCCACCAAGGACAGCGGGGAAATCGGGCGGATGAGAGAGGTGGCGCTCGGTGCGCTCGAGGCTTTTAACGGGGCGTTCGAGCTGATCCGTGCTGCGCACGCAGACAGAGAGTGCCTGGTGGACCACAGCGGCAAACCGCTTACTGTGGGAGCCGTGAGGGCCGCTGTCTCGAGAATCCTGGCCCAACACAGGCTGCAGGAGACCCCCGAGACCATAATCTCGATCGGACGCCAGGCCGGCATTCCGCACGCAAGCAGCCCGGATGACACGCTCCTGACTGTGGGCCGCACTGTGGTGATCGACCTGTTTCCATGCGGGAAAGGCGGCGGCTACTATTTCGATATCACCAGGAGCTTTCTGATCGAGAGCGCCACTGATCAGGCCCTCGAGCTTTACGAGCAAGTGCTCGCCGCGCAGGAGAAAGCCATTGCGGCCGCCAGGGCCGGAACCGACGGCTGCCGGCTGCAGGAGCTGGTCTGCGACCATTTCGAAGCCCTGGGACATCCGACGCTGCGCTCTAAACCCGGAACCAAAGAGGGTTATGTCCACTCTCTGGGTCACGGTGTCGGTCTCGAAGTCCACGAATACCCTTATCTCCGGCTCCAGGATGCGCCTGATCCCCGCAACTGCCTGCTGCCGGGGTCGGTTTTCACAATCGAGCCGGGGCTTTACTACCCGGAGCGCGGACTGGGGATCAGGATCGAGGATGTAGTTTATATCAATGAGCAGGGAAAGGCTGAAATCCTTGCTCCGTTTGAAAAGTTTCCCATTCTCGAACTCGAGGGATAGCCTGCGGCTCTCAGCCTTGGGAAACTGTCAGCACGCCATTTGACGAGGGAGGTCACAGTGAAAGCAGTAAAGCTCTGTCTTATCTTCCTTGTTTTATACAGCACATCTCTGACAGCCGCTGAAAAAAACATCGTACAGAGGGTCAATCAGGATGGAAGCCTCAAGTTGTCTCTATTCTGCAGTGTAAAACTTGCGGGCCTTGAATTGCCGGCCGGTTTTGGTTCGAGCAGGCTTGTGGAGTTTTATAATCATGAGGCGCTCGAGGCGCTGAAAGAGCTGGTTACCGGCAAAGAGGTGACCGTGGACTACGTGAAGTCCAGAAGATGGCTTCCATTTGGCCGCAAAGCGTATGTCTATGTCGATACGGTATTTGTAAATGCCTGGCTTCTTCGTGAGGGCTGCGCGCGCTGTGACAAAAAATACGACCACCGCCTGGCCAGAGATTTCGCAGATTACGAGAAGTCCGCGCGCAAAGCCAAAAAAGGCCTCTGGCTCAGCCCTTTCAGCCATGAGGATAACAAGCTTTAAAACAGCCAGTCATCCCGCCAGTCATTTGCCGGCGCCGGAACCGGGTTCTGCCGGATGATTCTTTCCTGCCTGGGCGCTCGAGGTCATCTACGCGGTGAACATTGATTCGAAGATCAGCTCCTTCGTATACCAGTGTCTTAGCGCTATCTGACACCGCATTTACAAGTCACTTTTTCCTATCCGACGCCTCGAATCAAATTCCGGTTCGAGAACCCTTTCCAGCCTCAATATCCGACCTGCAACACAGAGCGCCCAAAGTGTTTGCTCTTGATAAATTCAATCCTGGCAACTGATTTCGAACACGGCTGTCCCGCCACCTGTGCGCTCGTACGGGTCGAGGCACTGAAGGTAAGCCCTTTTCGGGTTCTCCCGGCCGGCCAGGCCCCACGCTTCCGGCGGAGAAACATTGAGCGCATTGTAGTACGGCATGAGCGAGGCCAGCGAATGCATGCACAGCGGTTTTTCGGACTCCAGAAGGTAGCCGTCGCGCAAGCGAAAGCTGTCCCCCTCCACATAAGCCGGGCAGCGGCCCTTGATCTCTACCACACGGACTACAAGATCCATCCTGCCTCTCCTTTCCTTGAGATCCGAAGGGGCTGTCCGCGAACCGCCCCTACAATAACCTATTGAATTTTATAGCGTTATTAAAAGCAAGCGATGTTCCTCGAGTAAGGGGAAATGCTGAAAAAATAAAAATCACTTGTCAACCTGGCTCGATTTTTTATAGATTGAGTTTCCCTTAAAGGGTTATATTAATTTTTGATCTCTCAGCGCGCAATGTCTCTGCAGTTCTAATATCTGGCGTAAAAGGAGCTTTTTTATGTTAAAAGCAAGTTTCGGTTATTTTGACAATAACGGCACCGAGTTCGTGGTTACCGAATACGATACGCCGCTGCCTCTTGTCAACTATTACTGGAACGAGCGTTTCATTTCAGGCGCGAGCCAGCACATGGCCGGTATCGGCTGTTTTACGGAAAGGCCCATGCAGTACATGGACCCATTCTGCCGCTGTCTGATAGTGCGCGAGGAAAACCGCCACTTCTACCTTCGAGATGACGAAACAGGTGATTTCTGGAGCCCGGGCTGTTACCCGGTTGGGAAAAAGTGCGATAAATTCTCCTGCCGCCACGGTCTGGGCTATTCGGTCCTGGAAGCGGTAACGCACGGAATCGAGACCGTGATGCGTGTATTTGTGCCGGAAGACCTGGAGACTGAAATCTGGACCGTGCGCCTGACCAACAGAAGCACCCGCCGCCGCAGAATCAAGTTCTACAGTTTCGTGGACTGGCTGCTTACCGGCTATGAGGAATACTGCGATTACTACGGCGCTCTGTTCGCCAGGTATGATAAGACTTTCAGCGCCCTTAACGGGTTCAACCATGCTCCAGAGCGGCCCCACGAGCGTTTCAGCGCTTTTGTAGCCGCGGATCTCCCCCCGAGCGGGTTCGACTCGTCAAGGAAAAGCTTCTTGGGCCGCTACGGCACCGTGGCCGCACCAAGGGCGGTTGCCGAGGGCCGGATGGAGAACAGTCTGGCGGTCTGCGAAAAGATGGTGGGAGCCCTCGAGCATACTTTCGAGCTGGCTCCGGAAGAGAGCGCCGGGTTGAATGTGGCCATGGGTTCCACGGATTCAGAGGAGACGACCCAAGCTATCTGCAAGGCGGTTTTCGCAAACGGCGCAGTCGAGGAAGCTTTCAAAAAGATGCGCGGGAATCTCGCGGCCAAGTACCAGACCATACTGGTCGAGACTCCTGAAGAACGTCTGAACTATCTTTTCAACGGCTGGATCAAGAGGGCGATCCAGCTGCATACCGAGATAGGAACCGACACCGGCTGCGGCTTCCGTGATGTGATGCAGGCAGCCTGGGCGGTCTCGTCCTATGATTTCAAGGGCGCCGGTCAGAAAATAATCGAGTCCCTCTCCCACCAGTACGCGGATGGCCACACCCTGCGCGGCTGGAACCCGGTGGACACCCACCATTACTCGGACGGTCCGGTGTGGATCGCCCCTGCAGTGGACAGCTATCTCAAAGAAACCGGCGACTACGGCTTCCTGGATCTCGAGGTGCCCTATTTCGGCGGCGGCAAGGGCACGGTCTGGGAACACACCCTGACCGGGATCCGCCATTCCTCGGAAGACCTCGGCCCGCATGGCCTGGTGCGCATGCACTACGGAGACTGGAACGATTCCCTGAACATGATCGGGATCCAGGGCCAGGGGGAGTCGGTATGGACCACGATCGCCATGGTTTTCTCCATCGGCTGCGCAATCGAGATCGTGCGCCATGTGATCAAGGACAGGGAGCTCGAGCAGGAGCTTAAAGATCGCGCCGGGCGTCTTGGGGAAACTGTGGAAAAACACGGCTGGGACGGCGAATGGTATCTGGAGGCTTACAACGATGACGGGGAGCCGGTCGGGAGCAGCCGGGAAACCGAGGGCCGGATTTATCTGAACCCGCAGTCCTGGGCCATTATGGCAGGGATCGCCAAGGGGGAGCGTCTGGAAAGCATCCTCAGAGCCATTGACAACGTGCTCGAATGCGACTACGGCTCGATGGTGCTCACGCCAGCCTATCGCAAGCCGAACCCGCGGATCGGGCGGATCACCTGGTTCGTCCCAGGGATGTGGGAGAACGCATCGCCTTACTGCCACGGCACCTCTTTCAAGATCATGTCCGACACCTTTATCGGCCGGGGAGATAAGGCATACGAGTCGATGATGAAAGTGCTGCCGGACAACCCTAAAAATCCGTGCACCCACTCGGGATGTCCTCCCTACCAGGTGACCAACATGTACTACGGCCCTGAGCATCCGCGCGCCGGGCAAATCCTTTATTCATGGATCACAGGCACCTCGGACTGGCTCTTTAAGACCCTCACTTCCCAAATCCTGGGCGTGCGCGCAGAATATACCGGCCTGCGCCTAGACCCCTGCATGCCATCACACTGGAAGTCAGCGGGCATGAGCCGCACATTCAGGGGAGCGCATTACAGGATCAATATCTCGAACCCGGAGGGCAAAGAGACCGGGGTCAGATCGATCACCTTGGACGGCAAAGAGGTGGAGGGCAGCCTGCTGCCGATCCTCGGGGACGGCGCAATCCATGAGGTGAGGGTGCTTATGTAACAACTTCTAAAGACAAACTAGAGAACAGAGGGGCGGGCCGGCATTCTTTTTGCGCTTGATCTTTGTTTGGTCTATCAAAGGAGATAGAATTTACCCCCTTGATTTTTATTTGCATCTTTCCGCTGATTTACCTAATATATTTTTAATCAAACCCACACTGGCTGAATTCAAAAAAGGAGCCCTCCATGGAAAAAGAAAAATCCCTTTCACGCAGAGAGTTTCTCGGCCAAACCACTCTTCTCGCCTCGGCGGCGACTGTGGCAGCCGGCGCCAAAAAAACCCGCGCCCAATTGAATAACGCAGCTGTCCCGCCGCCGGCCAGGCTCGGCGTGGGATTTATCGGCGCAGGCATCAGAGGGAATATCCTCATGGAATCGAGTATGGAAATCGCCGGCATAAAGCCCGTAATTGTGTGCGATCTTTATGACGGCCACCTGGGCCGCGCAAAAGAAATCGCCGGCAGCGCCCTGCCGACCACTAAAGCGTACGAGGAGGTGCTTTCCCGCAGCGATGTGGATGCGGTGGTTATCTCCGTGCCCGATCACTGGCACAAAAAGGTCCTGCTCGATGCCCTGGCAGCCGGCAAGCACGCCTATATAGAAAAACCGCTGACCCACCGCTATGAAGACGGCGAGGATATGATCCGCGCTGTCGATAAGAGCAAAAAGGTGGTGCAGGTAGGCAGCCAGTACCTCTCCATGGCCTGCGCCCAGAAAGCGGTCGAGTTTATCCAAAAAGGGAAACTGGGCCAGATCACCATGGTCGAAGGCCAGACACTTAGAAACAGCTCCACCGGCGCCTGGTACTATCCGATCCCGCCAGATGCCTCACCCCAGACCATTGACTGGAAGCGCTTTATCGGAGACTCCAAGTGGTACGATTTCGATCCCAAGCGCTTTTTCCAGTGGCGGCTGTTCTGGGATTACTCCGGGGGACTGCCGACCGACCTCTTTGTGCACCTGATCAGCGCTACCCACCAGCTAATGGGCGTTAGCGCGCCTGATTCAGTGGTGGCATTCGGCGATATCTACCGCTGGAAGAACTACCGCGATGTGCCGGACCAGATGTGCGCCATGGCCGCTTATCCGGAAGGCTTCATGCTCAAGCTCACAGCCACGAACAATAATTCGCACTCGGTACCTCCGCTCACTTTCTATGGCACGGAGGGCACCCTTGAGTACTCCGGCGATTCGATGAAGTTCTACTTCGAGCCGCGGCAGGAAAACTACCGCTATCCGACCAATAGCTGGGAAACCAAAACTGTCAAACAGTTTGCCGAGATAATGAACCTGGACAAAAACCTGAGCCCGATTATCAACCCGCCTCCAAAGGCCGAGCCTGTAGAATACAGCAAGGAAGGCGGAGAAGACTCCACCACAGCCCACCTGAGGAACTTTTATGACGCCATTCGAAATGGGAAAAAGCCCATTGAAGAAATCAGGTTCGGGGTCAATGCTGTCAATGTGGGGCACATGACGAATATCTCCTTTAAAGCCGGCAAAATAGTGCGCTGGAATAAGAATACGAGGAAAGTGGAGGTCTAGAGGTTTTTCCCGGCTTAAAAATTGAAAGTGCGGGTCCGCAGCCTTTCGCAGGTTGTGAGCCCGCACTTTTTTTATCCTGTTTCATAAACAATCCGCACTTAATACTCAGGTCATAAAATTGTTTGCATCTATCCGTAAAGGAAATTTATTTTCTTCTTTTGGTGGCAAAAGAAGCAAAACCATTTCTTTTTAAACAAAAAGAAACAAAAGTTAATCCTGGCAATTTAGTCTTTTACTCCGCTTCGCCAAGCTCGCCTACGCGCAGGAAGCCTGCGCAAAGGCCTGCCTGGGCGTTGTACACCTAGTATGGCGATGATGGAAATTACTTGTCTTCTACACGCTCCAGAAACAGGGTCCTCAGACTTCAGGGCTTCTTATGGTCTCTAGTTCCACTTGGGATGATCTACCATCCCAGGTAGTTGCACTTAAACCTCTTTTCGGCAGTTGTAAAAGTTTTTCTCTCGGAATATTTCAATCGTAGTTACATAAAGTGAGCCGCCAGCGCCTTAAATTTAAAAATTGACACCTGGTAAATCATTCCTGCTTACTTGACTTTTATGAATAACCAAGGCTGAAGCATAAAAACAATAATACAAATGGAAACTATTTAATGCCCCCTGTAGTAAAGAGCCCGGCAAGGGGAGAACAGAGTGGAAGCCCCTTTATAGCTTGCATCCTCCCATTTATCTGCCTAATTTATATCTCGAATATTTCGTAAGCTGCTGATTACTCATCAAAGGAGCAGGTCATGCAGGAGAAAGGCTCTCTCACGCGCCGGGAGTTTCTCGGCAAAACCACTCTTCTTGCCTCTGCGGCCTATGCAGCGGCTGGGGCAAAAAAAGTCCGGGCCCAGCTTAATAATGCCGCGGTGCCTCCGCCAGCGAGGCTCGGTGTGGGCTTTATCGGTGTGGGTGTCCGCGGGACCGAGCTGTTGGAGGCGAGCCGGAAGATCTACGGGATTGACATCGTGGCGGCTTGCGACCTCTACAAGGGCCACCTGACCAGGGCGCTTGAGCTCACTGAGAGCAAGCTCGCGACCACCGGGAAATATGAGGAATTACTCGCCCGCCAGGATATTGACGCAGTAGTGGCGGCTGTGCCGGACCACCAGCATAAGAGAATTCTGCTCGATTCCCTTCAGGCCGGCAAGCATGTCTATATCGAGAAACCGCTCACCCATAAGCTGGAAGAGGGCGAGGAGATGGTCCGGGCAGTGGAAAAAAGCAAAAAGGTCGTTCAGGTGGGAAGCCAGACCCTTTCGGATGGCTGTGTCGGGAAAGCCGCGGACCTTATCCGCTCCGGGAAACTCGGGACTATCACCATGGTCGAGGGCCAAATGCTCAGATACAGCTCCCTTTCGGCCTGCTATTATCCCATCCCTCCGGACGCTTCCCCGGAGACTGTGGACTGGAAACGCTTTATCGGCGATGCCCCGTGGCGCGAATTCGATCCCAAACGCTTCTTCCAGTGGCGGCTCTTCTGGGATTACTCCGGCGGACTGACCACAGACCTCTTTGTGCACATGATTTCCGCGACCCATTACATGATGGGTGTCCAGGAGCCTGAATCCGCATTCGGTTTCAGCGATATCTACTACTGGAAAAACTACCGCGAAGTCCCGGACCAGATTTGCGCGATGGTGACTTATCCCCAGGGGTTCGTGCTCAAGCTCACCACCACTGTCAACAACGGCCACCCGGTCCCGATGCTGACTTTCTACGGCACCGAGGGCACTCTCGAATACAACGGCGACTGGATGAAGTATTACTATGAGCCGCGGCGGGAAAAATTCAGCTACGCAACCCATAGCTGGGCCACCGAAACAGTCAAGCTCTACAAGGACATTATGGGCCTGAACGATGATCAAAGCCCGCTCACCAATCCGCCCCCTCGAGCCGCAGAACCAATGGAGTTCCGTGCCCGGGGCGGGGATGATTCCGACACGGCCCACCTGCGTAATTTCTATGACGGTATCCGCACGGGGTCAACAGTGATCGAAAATATCAGGTTCGGGGCCAATGCGGTCCGGGTGGCGCACATGATCAATATCTCCTGTAAATCCGGCAAAGCCGTGCGCTGGAACGCCAAAACGGGTAAGGTCGAGGTGTGAAAGGGTGATTGAAAATTCTATTTTTGGTCAGAATTACTACAGGGAGCATAAATAGTTTCCATTTATATTGTTTTTATATGCTTCAGCCTTGGTTATTAATATAAGTTGAGTAAACAGGAATGATTTACCGGATGTCGATTCCTACATTTAAGGCGCCGGCGACTTACTTTACCTGACAACGGTTGAAATACCCCGGGAGAAAAGCTTCCACAACTGCCGAAAAGAGGTTTTAGTGCAACTACCTGGGATGATAAAGCCATCCCAAGTTAAACTAGGCCATAAAAAGCCCTGAAGTCCGGGGACCCTGTTTCTGGAGCGTGTAGAAGACAAGTAATTTCCATCATTGCCATACTAGAAGTACAACGCCCAGGCAGGCCTTTGCGCAGGCTTCCTGCGCACCAGGCGAGCTTGGCGAAGCGGAGTAAAAGAATAAAGTGCCAGGGTTAACTTTTGTTTCTTTTGGTTACAAAAGAAATGGTTTTGCTTCTTTTGCCACCAAAAGAAGAAAAAGAATTTCCTTTACGGATAGATGCAAACAATTTTATGACCTGAGTAGTAAAACAAAAAAGAAAGCCAGACCGAAGCGTATCAAATTTTAATATGGGGAATATCGATTGTATTGTTACTGGGACCGGACTTTTCTTGTCACCCTAACTTGTGTGATATATTCTCTAAGAAAACTTTAAAAATGTTATTCTTTTCTCCAAAGAACATTTCTTGCTTTTTATAAAGCTATAAAAATCAATGGGTTATTGCAAGGGCGGTTCGCAAACCGCCCCTATCAGATCGAATATTATCCTTTGATCTATGATTTTCCCAAAAGTCTCTCTGAAATACGTGGAACGCTAACCACAGATGCGATTAATAATTTTAAAGAAGCTCGGTTAATCTGTCATTGTTCAGATCAGCTCTCATAAGCTCGTTTCGATCAGAAGATAAAAAAATGCTTTCTCGGCGTTTGTATCCTCTTCTTACTATCTTTCTTGTATTTGCCTCCTGTTCCGGGTCGCCGCGGATTAGTAAGGATTTTCCAAACATCCTTTTGATTGTGCTGGATGCGGCGCGGGCGGACCACTTTTCAAGCTACGGCTACTTTAGACCCACTACTCCCAACCTGGACCGGGTAGCCAGCGAGGGAGTGCTCTTCACCCGGGCGGTTTCCACCTCGAGCTGGACCCTGCCCGCTCATGCGAGCCTGTTTACCGGCCTTGTACCGGATGAGCACGGAACCACCAACCAGCACGCCTGGCTGATAGACCGGATTCCGACCCTGGCCGAGCTATTGAAAAAGCGCGGCTACCGTACAGGTTGTTTCACGAACAACCCGCATATCGACCGGGTTCAAAATCTTGTGCGGGGGTTTGATGTTCTCGAGAGTGTCTGGGCCGACAGCACGGTAATTACCGAGGCCAAGCACCACAACACCGAACATACCAATGTCCTGGTGCGCTCTTTCGTGGAAAACGGCAGCGGGTCTCCTTTTTTCGTCTTTATCAATTACATGGACGTGCACCAGCCCTATGATGCCCCGGAGCCATACCGAAGCATGTATCTCGGGTTAGAGCAGAAGATTACGGCCAGGATCGACAGCGCCTGCAGGTACTTTAGATTTTTGAATGATGGCTCAATTGTGCTGAGCAAAGAAGAGAATGCCGCAGTGAGGGCTGTTTATGACGGCTGCTTAACGTATCTGGACGCGCAGGTTGAAGTCCTGCTTCAAGCCTTGCGCAGAGCCGGAGTTTACGACAATACATTGATAATCATAACCAGCGATCACGGAGAGGTCTTCGGGGAATTCGGGCATTATAGTCACTCGAAGCTCCTCTACCGGCCCCTGATTCACATTCCGCTGGTGATTCGCTATCCATCCATCTTCCCTTCACCGTCGGTGAGGGATGAGCTTGTGTCCATCGTGGACATCTTTCACAGCCTTGTCGATCTTCTCGGCCTGCAAGGGGCAGCTAAAACCGGCTTGCCGAAACACAACCTTTTTTCAAAAACCATAAAAAAAGCGCCGTGCTACAGCAAGTTCACAATTCCCCGGCTTCCGCCGGAAGAAATGAAACACCGGTACGATACGCGCTCGGTGTGGACCCCGGAGAACCGGCATTATATTCTCCGGGGTGATGAAGCGATCGAATGTTTCGATCTGACGGTGGATTTTGCAGAACAGCATAATCTCTGCCCCCCAGAGGTCGCCCCAGGGGAAGTTATCTCAGTCATCTCCGAAGTAAGGGAAACCCTTGTCGAGTTCGTCGAGAATGCCCAGGATTTGCGTGTGATTGACAGGGTGGAAGTTGATCCACAGCAGGAGCGGGCCATGCGTGCCCTGGGTTACGTGGGTGGAAACCGGAATCTGGCGAGCTTGAAAACGCATGCCCATCCCCATGTTCAGGCGCACATCGATGCAGGTACCTTTTTTTTGGGGTTAGATTCCTTGAGGGATGCCGAGAGCGAGTTTCGCAAGGCGCTGTTCATGAATTCCGCCATCCCTATTGCGCACCACTCTTTGGGCATTATTTTCATGAAACGGGGCGATTACGCCGAAGCGATAACAGAGTTTCGTTCCAGCTTTGGCCTTAGTCGAGAAAACGAAGAGGGTTTTGAATCGTCAACAAGAATGATCATTTTCAGGTGCTTGTTTTCAATGGGGAGGATCCAGGAAGCGATCGAAGAAATAAATAAGATAGATGCCTCCAGAGAGACTATTATTCCTATGGTTTTTAAAGTATTGATCAATTTAGCTGAAGCGAACGAGTTCCAGGCCATGTACGACTTTTTAGGCCGTTTCGAGGCAGAGAATCCCGCGTTCAGAGCTTATCAGGAGTACCCGGATTACATGTATGTTTTGGGGACATTATTGTATAAAAAAGGTAAGTATGATGAAGCGGCTGGTTTTTTCCGCCAAGCAATAGAAGTAAAACCCGATTTTGTCGGCGCGCACTTATACCTCGGGGGTACGTATGTCGCGCTCGGATTCCGTGAAAAGGCCGTAGAACAATTCAATCTCGTTCTCGAGCTCGATCCGGACAATTCTAACGCCAGAAATAATTTGCGTCTTATTAAGAATAAATGATCTGCACTTACAGGACAGTTATGTCCCGCCGTACTCCTTGCATCTCCCTGTCTGCCAGCCTAAATTCGTTAATGCTGAATATCTCTCGCCGGGGCTTGTTACTCAACCAGGAGTCTGCCATGCAAAAGAAAAATTCGCTCACCCGCAGAGAATTCCTTGGCAAGACCACACTGCTCGCCTCAGCGGCGACTATGGCGGCCGGAGCAAAAAAAGCTCGGGCACAGCTTAATAATGCCGCCGTGCCTCCGCCATCCAGGGTCGGTGTGGGATGTATCGGTCTGGGCGTGAGGGGGACAGAGCTTTTACAGGGAAGCCAGAAAATATTCGGGGTTGACCTGGTAGCCGGCTGCGACCTTTACAAAGGCCATCTGAACCGCTCCCTGGAGCTCACCGAGGGCAAGTTCGTCACCACAGGAGACTACCAGGAAATACTCGCCCGCCAGGATATCGACGCTGTGGTTATCGCCACGCCCGATCACTGGCACAAAAGGATGGTGCTCGATGCTCTCCAGGCCGGCAAGCATGTGTATATCGAAAAACCGCTGACCTATCGCTGGGAAGAAAGCGAAGAGCTGATCCGGGCGGCGGATAAAGCCAAAAAGGTCGTGCAGGTGGGAAGCAACTGGCTCAGCGTGGGTTGTGCTGAAAAAGCGATCGAAATTGTCCGCTCAGGGAAACTGGGCCAGATCACCTATATCAAGGGCCGGGACCACAGGTTCGGCTCGCTGGGTGCCTGGTACTATCCCATTCCTCCGGATGCCAGCCCTGAGACTATCGACTGGAAAAAATTTATCGGTGACTCCAAGTGGTACGACTTCGATCCCAAGCGCTTTTTCCAGTGGCGCCTGTTCTGGGCCTACTCAGGCGGACTGGCTACCGACCTTTTTGTCCACCTGGTGAGCGCAACCCATCACGTGATGGGGGTACAGGAAGCGGAAAGCGTGGCCTGCTTCGGCGACATCTACTTTTGGAAGAACTACCGCGATGTGCCGGACCAGTTGTGCGCAATTATCAAATACAAGGAAGGTTTCACGCTTAACCTGACCGCCACTCTCGCCAATGCCCATCCCGGCCCTGCACTCACTTTTTACGGCACTGAAGGGACCCTCGAGTACGGCGGCGGCTGGCTCAAGCACTATTACGAACCGCGGCAGGAAAGTTTCGGTTACGCGACCAACAGCTGGGCCACAAAGACTGTCGAGCAGTTCAAACAGATCATGAATCTGGACGACAAATTACAGCCGCTAACCAACCCGCCGCCCAAGGCCGCCGATCCCATAGAATACCGCTCTACCAGAGAAGGCTCCACCACGGCCCACCTGCGGAACTTCTATGATGCCATCCGTACTGGTACGCAGGCTGTCGAGGACATGAGATTCGGGGCCAATGCAGCCACAGTGGCCCACATGACGAATATTTCCAATAATGCCGGGAAGATCGCCCGCTGGAACCCCAAGACCAAAAAAGTGGAGGTTTAGATTTCAGCCTGTTTTAAAATGAAGATGAAAACGGGTTCAGGAGCTCGAGCTCCTGAACCCGTTTTCATTTCAGGCAAAAAGTCTAAAACGAACGCTTTCTATATCACTCAGATCCCATCCCGGGTCGTGATGCTCTAGATGCCCGCTCGACTGGCAGAGCGATTACCGGGTGCGCCGCCTGATCGAAATCCGGCCCTCCGATCATTAATTCCTAAAGTGAAGTATTTCCGCCAAAGGCAAATAATCAGATGGATGAAGACTGCATAATAATGACCCTTTCATTTTATAGCTTGAGTGTTGTGCTTGAATTCCGGCATCCGCATTTTATATTAAGCTGACAAACAAAATCCGGACATTTCTAAAACCGTTTGATTCCGGGCGGTTTTACACCACAGGCTGAGGAGTATGAGATGAAAAAGCCGGCAGTACTCTGGATGACCTTGTTTACCGCAATCATGTTCACCTGCATTCCCCTGGAGGCCCAGGCTGTGAGAGGCCCTTTGGCGGTGAGCGGCAACTGGCCCGAATGCACGAGCCTGGTAACCTGGATCCGCGACTGTCTGCGCCTGGATGGAGTGGAAAACGCTTCCGAAACCAGGCAGGCGATCAGCATTTATCACTGGCTCAGGCTTTTCAACCGGGTGTCGGTCGGAGGCATGCAGCACTACTGGGAAGGGCCACCCGGCGAAGAGAGCTACGGCCTGGATGCCCACAAGCACCTTTTTGTCTATGGCTGGGGATACTGTGACACACACAGCCGCATTATCGAAGCCGCCTGGCGCGAATGGACAGGGGATTCGACAAGCGTGTACCGGGTGTGCGTGATGAACGAGCGCGGCGGCTACCATACCATGTACCGCATGCGCTGCGGCAAGAGCTACGGCGCTTTCGACGCCAGGTTCGGCTATTACCTGATCGACCGGGACAGCCCGGACGCCCGGGTGCTCGACTGGCAGGAGGTGGGAGATGACCGCAGCTTCGAGCGCAACGAGAGATTCAAAAACCGCTGCGGCCCGTTCTTCGAGTACGCGGTTACCGAAAAGAAGAGCGCTCTCGAAATGGAACCGGTCTTTTTCACCAGCGAAGCGGCCTGGAAAGCCGCAGGGATGAAACCGCACCAGGTCTTCTCGGATCAGAAATACGTGATGGGAACAGCCTATCACAATATGAGCTGGAGCCTGCCCAGGGGAACAAGAATCGAGCGCTTCTGGAACAACCAGGCGAAAAAGTTTTACAGTGCCACTAAGACCGCAGACCGCCCGACCGACAAGGTCCTGCCCTCCGGCCGCTTCTTCCGGGTGACTGCTGAAATGTTCGACTCGAACTATGCAAAGCGCGATCCCAACTTCAAGCGCTCGGCTCCTTATCTGGTGACTGTACCGAGAGATGAAGGCTACCCGGATCAGATGGCCGGCGGCAAAACTATCGGCCAGGCCTGGGGCACATTTGAATGGGCAGCAGACTTTACCGAAAGCGGCTACCTTGACGCTGTAAGCTCGAATACCGGCATGCTGAGATCGCCAGAGCCTCCATACCTCCGCCCCCTTGAAAACGGCGTGCCCTCGGAGGTCGTTTTCGACTTCTACTGCCCATTTGTCCTGGTTGACGGGGTTTTTTCCGGAAAACTGGCTGCCGGGCCAAAGGATCAAGTGAGCCTGGAGCTGCGCTGTCTCGATCCCAAGCCGGACAGCCGCGATGAGCCGGACCGGTGGAGCGAGTGGCGGGAGATTGCCTCAGGGCACGGGCCTTTCGAGGCTACGGTGGGGCGCGAGTCTTATGCGCCTGGCAAAGTCACCGTGCACGGCAAGTACCGCTTCCAGCTTCGGGTCAAGGCTTATGCGGCGCCGGATCCCAGGGGAGCGGGTCTTGAAGCTCTCAAATTCAAGTGCTATTTCGAGAACGGCATCATGTCCATTCCCCGGCTGACTCCAGGCAAAAACACGATCACTTTCAAAGTCTCGGACCAGGAGGCTCTCAAGGCTCCGATAACAGTCACTTACAGGTACGAGACACCGGGCGGCGAGAAGACTCACCGGCAAACCCTGAACCCCCGGGATTTCAGCGGAAACCGGGCTGCTTACATTATTGATGTCCCGGACCTTATGCGCTCGAACAGCCTGACCATAGAATATTAGACAGCAAAACCTGACACTGTCGAATGGAGCATCCAGCATGACCCACCGGGAAAGGTTTTTCAGGCTTTTTGAGGGAAAAAGCGAAAGTTTCGTGCCCTTTTTCCCGGATATCACCGACTGGTACATGGGCCAGCGCATCGAGCCCGGGGAGCCTTATCCATACGAGCCCGGCCAGTTCATTCCCGATTCTTCGCCCCTGCACAAGAGAAACCGCTCCATGCCTGAGGAGCTCGCTCCGCTTACCCTTCTCGAGGTCTATAAAAAATACGACTGGGGTTTCCCGGTGCATATCTATGACTGGTTCGATATCCGGTACAGCAAGCCGGTAAGCTACGAGGAAAAGGTCGAGGGCAGGCGCAAGACCAGGCGCTTCCGCACCCCCCGGGGCAAGCTCGAGCGGGTGGAAATTCTCTGTGAGGATGGCTCCTGGGCGCCCCGGGAGCACTATGTAAAAGAGCTCGAAGACCTCGATATCATGCGGACCGTTGTCGAGCACACCGAGTACATACCACGCTACGGCAGGGCACAAGCAGTGCTCGATCAGCTTGGGGACCAGGGAGTAGGAGACCTGCCGGTCATGCGCTCGCCTTTCGGCAAGCTGGTCCATGAATACATGGGTCTGGAACGGATGGTTTATGCCCTGTTCGACCATCCCGCAGAGATCATGGACTTTCTGGCCTGCCAGGAGGAGAAGGACCTGGAGCAGGTCAGGCTGGCCGCAGAAGCTCCCGGCCGGATCGTGATCCTCTCTGACCATGCAGATGAAAACCTGATCGCCCCGCCGTACTACAGGGAATACTGCATACCATATTATCAAAAGGCCTGCGGGATCCTGCATCAGGCGCAGAAACTGGTCAGCACACACCTGGACGGCAATTTCAAGGGCCTGTTCCCACTCTTGAGCCAGACAGGGTTCGACCTGCTGGATGGCTGCACGCCGCTGCCCATGAACAACTTCGAGGTGGAAGAGCTGGCTGAGGCTCTCCCTGAGGGGATGCTCACCTACCTGGGAGTGCCTGCGACACTTTTCTGCCAGGGATTGGAAACCGGGGAAATCCTGGCTTTCGGCGAGCGGATTTTCAAGGCCCTGGCCGGAAGGGTGATTCTCAATGTGGGAGACATCCTGCCCCCCAATGGCGATATCCAACAGGTGGTCGCCCTCGGAGAGCATGTCAAAAGGTTGAACAAAAGCTGATAATTCTGTTTAAACCAACGTTTGTCCGAAAAAAATATGAATTAAGGAAAAAGCGGGCCCTACCCACCCTGTGATAATTCCCTCGGACAGGCAAGGACCCGCTCTAATTTTTATCCTCTGGAGAAGAAACCCTGCCGAATTCACACGCTTATTTGGCTTGAATTATATTATCGAGTTTTTTTATATATTGCGGATCTATGTTCGATCTGGATAACCTGTCCCTTAATTCAGAGGCCTTGCCACTTTTCCCCTGATAAGCATAGACACATGCCAGGTTGTAAAGATAAGGCCAGTCCTTGCCGGACAATTCCCGGCAAGTCCGGTAATACTGTTCAGCTTTATCCCACTCTTTGAGTGATACGCTTGAAAAACCCAGGTTATCATAAGCCTTAAGGCTGTCATACCCCATTTTCAGGGCTTCTAGAAACTCCAGCTCTGCACTGCGAAAAAATCCGTTATCCAAGCATTTTTTACCGCTCCAAAATATTTCCTCAGTGATCGCAGGCATTATTTTTTCGATGTATTCCTCTGCCCCGGCGGGGGAATTAAACCGCGGTTTATCTTTAAAATAATCCTTAAATGTTACTTTTTCTTTCTCCGGTAAAAGAAGATAGTAGCAGAAAGAGACATTTGAATAACCTCTTATTAAATAATATTTCATCATGTTCCTGATATTTGGAACAGAAAAAGTATTTTCCTTCCAGGCACTGCGAAAATAATAAATACTGAGATCGATCTTGTTATTCATCAAAAACATATTCCCAATGTTGGTAAGATCGAGAGCATCCAAGCGATCGGACCATTTCGCTGCCAGTTCTAATAATTTGTCTTCATCTTTAGCATCTCCAAGCCTAAAGATAAAGAAATTCCTCAAATCTTCATCCTTGCCGGCCAAATCGATAAGGTATTGAGGGAAATAGTTTTCCCCCAGGCAATAAGCACTAACCGCACTCGCGACTTTCCTTTTGGCATCTTTCGAGTAATAGTATTTCTGCTCGGCACATTTCAGTAACCTCTTGATGAGAAGATCTCTGGTGTGAAGGGTAGTTATCCAGAGAGCCAGGTGCATGATGGCCAAAGGTAACAGAATGGCTAAAACGTGAGCGATTTTCAGCCTCATTTTAACCGGAGAGCAGACCTGCCAGAGACGGAAGGCTGTCAGCGGCAGAAGAATTCCCAGAGGAAAATAGATATCCCAGTCTCTCTGCATCCCCAGCCAGGCATTGAACATAAACAGCTCTGATCCGAATCCCGCCAGTAAAAAGAGCAGAAAAACAGAAATTTTATCCTCACTCCACCGGCTCCTGAAAAACAGAATGGCATAGACAATCCATACGCCGGCCAGAATGTTCAGCGGACTGTGCAAGAGAAGCACGTTTATTAAGTCCAGCAGATGGTTAATTGACAGCAGGCCATACAGAGTACTGGCATTACTCTCAAATGTACTGATCTGAGTCCGCATTGTGAGGTTATCGACCCCGGTGAAAAACTGGGCCAGATATTGGCGTAAACCGACCATTCGGGAGATCAGAATCAGGAAAATAATCCCAGGCACCAATACTGAAGACAGCCAGAACAGGGGCCTTTTGACGATCTCGTCACGCCTGGCAATAGCTACATACAGCGCGGAAAACGCCAGCGCAATGAAAGCGACATAAAATCCAAGGCAAAGGAAGAATGTAAAAGTCATCGGCCAGGGACTGCTCCCTTTTTCCAAGGCCCGGACTGCGACAAACAGATAAATAATCAAGACAGCGGCTCTTAAAGAGACTAATTCAATAAAGCCGGTGAAAATCGCCATAGTACCTGAAGTCAGCACAAGAGAGGCCAGCATCATTGACATCGATTTACTTTTCGTTAATAAAGGAACCACTCTGAAAAAAACATTGAAAAAAATGAACGCACCTAGCGCCGAATAAACAGACCATACCAGATAGGCCCTTGCGGCGATCGATGAAGTGAAGTACAGCTCGCTCCCTAAAGCCAGAAACAGAATTTTGTACAGCCCGATGTTTATTAAATCGTTGAAAGTATGTTTCAGGGTAAAGACCATGTCTGATGGAGGTATATTCTCTTGGAGATAAACAAGATGGCCGTCACCCATCATCGGACATTTCTGGATGAAAAGAAAAGCAGACAGGCTGGCCAAAAGGGAGAAGATCAAGATGTGCGAAGGGTTTAATAGAGAACTAGCGCTAGAACCAGGCGGCTTTTCGAGAAAGATGACGATTTTTTTTCTTACAGAAGGGATCAATCCTGCAAGTGACAGGATTACTATGCAAACTCCTGCAATCCACGGGTAATCTGCTATCAGGCTCAAACCCCATAACCAGGCAGGAAACCTGTACCCGGCCAAGATCATCCCTGAAAGAATCAACAAAAGGTACGAGATCGCGATAAACTCGACAGGCCATTCTTTTTTCATAAGAGTCTCACAGCGGGATTCACCGAAACCAGGGGACTAACAGTAAAGATCTCCTGGCCGGGAAATTTGAGACCATAAATACGATTTTAACTTACCACTGTCCTTTTGCGTTACGCCACCTGACTTTTGAGCGGCGCTCAACAATCGGAAGGTTCTACAATTATTACTATAAATCTTAAATGTTTCCAAGAAAAAATTATCGATAAACCTTCCCACTGATCACTCGAACTTGACAACGCTTAACCTGATCCGGTCTTTGGGTATTATATCGGGATTATTCACAAAATTTAGTAGAAAGGAACAGGCTTTCGGTCTTTCAAGCATTTGCTCCAGACCGGACAAGAAGTCAGAAGTCAGTAGACAGGAGTCAGAAGGTTAAAAACTCTGGTGACCATTTCCAAAAATATTCTGACTCCTGGCTACTGAATTCCAAAAGGTTATTATAAAAACTTCAGGTTGGGCTTCGTTCATAATGGTCTGGAGCAGCGGCAAGTTTTATGAATAAAACGGGTTCTATATGCCCGATAGGACATTTGAATATCTACTTTAAATTATTGAACTTACCTCCTGTCTTTCCAGGATCGAAGCCGCCTCTTCTGAGTTGAATCCAGCTATTCCTTGCCAGGTAAACACCGATTTAGTTAATTTAGGTCAAACCTCATTCCCAATCGAACAGCCCGTTTTTTCGGGCCACTTTAACCGGGAGCGCTAAATGTCAATCCGCCTGACACTTTCTGTTCTGCTCGCTTTTATGATCAGCCTTGCCGGACCATGCACGGGTGCTGAAGTTTTCAATCCCTACCGCGTCCTGCTGGTTATCGGGAACCAATGGCAGGACCAGTCGAGCTTCCTGATCGATATTCCAGCCTCCGAGGGCCTGAATTACGATTTCACTTACCGGCCCGAAGGCACCGATTTCATGCAACTGGTGGTCATGCTCAAATCCTGGGGCATACCGTTCGATATCCTGCGGCTGGATCAGCAGAGCCTGGATATCAACCATTTTCTCGGCCCGGACAACAAACCCTCTTACGGCTGCATTCTCTGGGCCGCAGATCCGCAGGCCGGTCTCGCCAGCCAGGACTACTCTGTCCTGAGAGAAGCGGTGAAGACTCACGGGATAAGCCTGGTGGCCCTCTCGAACCGGATCAATCAGCCTGTGCTCGAGGAGCTTCTCGGCCTGCGCTACATCGCCTATAACATGACCCACGACAATATCACCACCGACGGCATCCACTACCTGACCCGCGGAATGAGCCCCGCGATCACACCCCTCGAGAACGCCGGTTACAGCCATCGCGCCAGGGTCGAGGCTCTCAGCGGTGTCCAGGTTCTGGCCAGTCAGGGAAAATACCCGGCGCTCACCCTGCGCAATCTCGAAAGCGGCGCCAGGGCGATCTGGATCGGGGGGGATTACGGGATCATGTTCGACAGGCAGAACCTGCGCACGGTCCTGCGCCGGGCGATCACCTGCGCTGTGGGCTACTCGCTGTTCAAGACCTGGGAGAACAATGTGGTCATAGTCATGGACGACCCGGGCGGAGCCCAGTGCGCCTGGCTCGATAGCTGGCACTACCCGACCCTCTCGCAAGATGAGATCCGCAAACACCTGATCGCACCGCTGAAAAAACACCGGGCCAGACTGGTGCTCAATGTGATACCAGGCTTTGTCAATGACCGGAAGCGGCGGGTGGAGCTAGCGTTCCAGCAGGATTTTACAGACCAGTTCGGGGTGCGCCAGGATTTTGTCTCGACCAAGAGGGGACTCGATGAAGGCTTGCGGGAGGGGGTGCTCGAGATCCAGTCCCACGGCTGGACACACATGCAGCCTGACCTGGACTCTCCTCCGGGTCCCTGGTGGGGGGCGCCACTGGATGGAGAGAAAGCCGAGGTCGGCTGGTACAGGGAATTCGGGGATACGCGCCGGGGTTTCACTGAAATTCCGGCGGCGATCCAGACATTCCGCATGAAAACCGGGATCAGGTGGCTCAAGCACCTGTTCGAGATCGACCCACTGTCTTTCGTGTCCGGCGGCGGGGGTGTCTCGCTTTCCTACCCCAACCACACCTGGATTCTAGCAGCCAGGGCGGGGTTCGGCTGGTTCTGCTGGTTCGGGGGCTACCTGGGTCCTGACATGGCGGTCAGGAGATGGCTGTTCGAGGGAACTCCCGAAGCTCCGCAGACCCTGGGCGCCATGCCTGATTCCCACGACAAAGGGATCGCCGAGCACCCGGAAGAATTCCTGAAGACATTCGAAAAAGCCGGACCCCGGGCGATTTATATCGGGCTCAACGAGTATATCGGTTACCTGCACGCCGGCAGGCAGTGCGAATCCCCCCGCGGGCTCGAGGTCGATTACAACTACGATCCCCATTACTGCCAGTTTTTCCGGACGAGCCAATCCGCCTGGCAGCTAGACCTCGCCGACTGGGCCAGGGAAAAGCTGGCCGGGAAAACGATCCTTGTGGATGGCACAAGCCCGGGAAAGGTGGCCCCGAAAGGGATCCAGGAGATAAGAATCCCGGCCGGGACCGGCAGGCATACCGTGGCGATTCGATGATCTATTGTCGTACAGCGATATATATAGAAACCTTTGAAAAAATCCCGGGTAAAGGGATAATACTCGATCCGCAGGGCGGTTCGCGAACCGCCCCTACGATAATCCATTGATTTTTATAGCCTTATAAAAAGCAAGCCATGTCCCTTGAGTATAATGGCAATATTTTTCAAAGGTTATCAATCTTCTAATCGAACCATAAATTACTGCTCCGGTTTTTAACTCATTCAAGGATTTCCCGCACCGTGATTTTCCCCATCCTTGGCCACCAGTCAGGTCATTTACCTTATACGTCAAGCTTCAGGCCGGGTTTGCATTCCATACCCAATCTTAAAGGCGAAATGTGAAGTTTGTCCACAAAGTGGAGAATGTGAGCTAATTCCAATACCGTTCACTTAAAGCGACAGCACTCTCTTTTTGTCACCCCCGCGAAAGCGGGGGTCCAGAAAATCGGCTTAAAAACCTGGATTCCCGCTTGCGCGGGAATGACATCGTTTGCCTTTCCCACCTAAAGTGAACAACATTGGAGCTAATTCAATGTCTTTATACTATATCTGCAAAAAATTATAAGGCATCAAAAAAATGATAAGATTTCATCTAAATGGCTTGCTTTTTTTTTTAATATATCTTATAATTATTTTAGATAAGGTTTATAATTATTTTGTCTGTCTCCCGAAATTAATTGTTTCAGTAAATCATGGAATGCTTTGCTATTTCATTAAAAAATGAAATAATAGATTTTGAGGGTGGTTATATCCCTGTTTTCGGGAATAGATTAAAGGATGGCGGCTTATGGAACAATATATTCGTTAATCTCAAAAGCAAAAAATGAATTCTGGCCGGAGAACTAAAAATGAAGTACAAAATTTTCTTATTAAAGGCGTTTTTCCCCTTAATCACTGTGCTTCTAATATGCGGCTCCTGCAAGGATAAAGACCAGACATCCCTTGAGATGTTAGGTGTTGAACAAAATCCGAATTCCGGAGTGCTGATGGGGGTAGGAGAGCCGGTCCTGTCTTCAAATCACTTGTTCCTGACCGAAGAAGAAAGGCAAGCATTTATTGCTTCTATAAGCAAATGCGATACCATTTTTAGTCAAGATTTCAGAGCTGATCCGGATAACCCTTCGGGTAGTGGTGTGACGATGACTTTAACGGAAGGAAATAGTACTGTCCGTGTAAGGTACGAATTTCCAAAGGATTGGGAAGGAATTATAATCTATAATGATCCAGAAGTAGAAGGTTTGATCGGCTCAGGAGTTTACCGCAGCTTTACCAGTATTGAAAAACTGCGTGCCTGGCAAGCTTCGAAAGGCCCGGAGTGCTATCCACCCATTGAATAATCTTGAAACTTTAGCCAATTCCAATGTCCGGGCGACTGGCCGGTCGCCCGGACAGTAAATCCACCCCAGGTTATCAACCTTTTATCAAACCCATAAATTACCGCCCAGTTTTTAACTCATTCAAGGGTTTCCCGGACCGTGATTTTCCCCATTTTGTACCAGCCATCGGTTCCGATACCGGCTATGGCAAGCTTCACCTTGGGCTTGAGAGTTCGCGGGTCGAGGATCGCCACTTCCAGGTCGTATTCCCCTTCGGGCATGTCCAGAGGCAGAAAGACCGCGTCATCGTAAAGGTTGTCCCCGGGGAGCCACTGCGTGATATCCGCATCGGTGACCAGGACCTCGGTGCGTTTGGCGCTCTTTAGTCTCAGGGCAAAGGGAAACTTCCTGTAGCAGGGGGCCACGCCCTTGTTCTCCCACCAGGTGGCAAAACGGAGTTTCCCGTGCGGCCTGACCCGGGTGGGATAAACGAACTTTCTCAATACCAGCCGGTAGCCCATTTTTTTAAGCCAGCGGTTGACCTGCGGCCACCATTCTTTCGGTACTCCGGAGGACTTGGCATTGAAAGAGGAGATATGCCATTTGAGGGCCTGGTCGAATATGTACTCCACCTCTTTCTCGCCGTATCCCCTTTTCTGCCAGCCTTTCAGGGTGCCGCAGATCTCCAGGGATACCGGAGCTTTCTCCCAGGCGTCCCGCATGCCGAAATTGATAATTCCCTGGGGATAATAGTCGTACATGTGCCTCCAGCCGCCCTGCTCCTTGGCCCAGAAATCCAGGTCGCCGAGGCAGTCGACCCGCCAGCCCACATTGTGCCTTGAGAGCCCGTATTTGTTGGTCTTCTCATCTGTCAGGAGCATCACCAGGGGGGTTTTTTTGAAAGAATCGATATAAGAGTCCACCAGTGCTCTCCTGGTCTGGTCGGATAACAGGGCCGAGCCTGCGCCTTCGCCCCAGTTGCCGACAATCGAGAGGTCAACGAGCTCGAGGTCCGGGTGGCCGTCATAGCGCGCCCCCAGGGCCCTGACCATGTCCGTGTAATGCTCGACATAGAGCGGGTTCTCGGGATCCAGGCGCCAGAAACTGTGTTTCAGGTCCTCTTTGCGGCTCTCGCCGATCAGCGCCCTGAACCATGCCGGCACGTCCCTCTCCGGCCCGGTGCCCCAGGGGGCTATGCGCAGGAGCAGGGTCTGGCCCCTTGCGGCTGCTGTCTTGAGCGCCTTGTCGATCAGGTCCCAGCGGTAGTGGTCCATCTCCGGCTCGATAAATTTCCAGTAGACCCGGAAATAGGCGGTCGAGGTTGCTGGATGGTCGGGATTTGTCAGGTCCCCGTCGAACTCCTGGTATTCGATCGGGAACCCCTCGGTCCAGCCGGCGCCGGGATTCAGGGTGTCGCCGTTGAAGCGCTGGAAAGTGTTGAACCCGATACCGGGGTTGACCAGCAGCTCATCGATCTCCTGCGGCCTGACAATCACCGAATCCTGGGCATAAAAGGCGGTCGGGCAAACAAGCAAAAAAATAGCGGCAGCCAGTTGAATTTTACGCATGCTCACTCCTTTCCGGTCAGGTGATTGTTTTGATAAATGATTTTCCCGTCAAATATCGTATAGAGCACTTTCGTTTCCCTGATCTCATTCTCCGGGATTTCGAGTAAATTATTCGATAGTACGACCAGATCAGCCAGTTTCCCGGGCTGGATCGAGCCTTTTATATTCTCTTCGAAAGAGGCGTAGGCTGAGCCGAGAGTGTATAGCTCGAGCGCTTCCTCCACAGTCAGCCTCTCTTCCGGGAACCACCCCTCCCTGCCTTCCTTGGTTCTGTCCTGCCTGGTAACCGCGGCCCAGAGCCCATCCATGGGATCCATCGACTCTACCGGGCAGTCCGTGCTGAAAGCGATCCGGCCCCCGGAGCTTAAAATGCTTCTCCAGGCGAAAGCATAGCGGCAGCGCTCGCGCCCGAGACTTTTCTCGATATAGCGGGCATCCGTGCTGCAAAAAGAGGGCTGCATGGAGGCGATCACACCCAGCCCGGCGAACCGCGGCACATCCTCTTTAATCAAAACCGAGACATGCTCGATCCTGTGCCTGGAGTCCCTTTTGCCATTTTGCTCGATCACTTTTTCATAGGCATCCAGCACCAGGTGGTTGGCCCTGGTTCCGATAGCATGCACCGCGCACTGAAAGCCTTCTCTGTCAGCCAGGAGGATCTTTTCTTCAAGCTCCAGAGGGCTCGTGACCAGCACCCCGCAAGTCGACTGATTATCGCTGAACGGCTCGAACAAGGCCGCGGTCTGTGAACTCAGTGTGCCATCCATAAAAGCTTTCAGCGCTCCGAACTTGATCAGCGGGTTGTTTTCGTACCCGCGTTTCAGCGCCTTGTATTCTTCCAGCTTTTCCCGGTCATCAGTCAGCGGCTGGCAAAGATAGACCCTGACTGTCAGCTCACCGCTCTTTTGCAACTGCTCGAAACACTCCCCGCCCTCCAGCAGGTGGTGGATACTGGTGACCCCGTATTTTTTGGCCTCTTTCAGGGCGAGTCTTAAATACCTTATGTTCCTGACTTCTTTTTCTTCCGGAGACAGGGGCGGCTCTTGGACAAGCTCGAGGGCCTTTTCTTTAAAGATTCCGGTCGGTTCTCCGGTTGCCTCGTCCCTGACAATCTCGCCGCCCTCCGGGTCGGGCGTGTCCCTAGTGATCCCGCATTCTTTCAGGGCACGGCTGTTTACCAGCACGCTGTGGCCGTCGATCCGGCTAAGCAGAACCGGATTCTCCGGTGCCGCCTGGTCCAGGATCTCTTTGGTGGGCCAGGCTTTTTCCTGGATCAGGGACTGGTCCCAGCCGAAACCGGTTATCCACTCGCCGGGCCGGGAATTTTTTACACAGGCCACCACTATTTCTTTCATCCGGCCGTAGCTCGTTATACCGGTCAGGTTGAGACCGGCCAGGGTCTCACCTGTCTCAAGGAAATGAATGTGCGCATCGTCGAACCCGGGGACCACCATCCTGCCCTGGAGGTCGATTACCTGTGTCACCCCTGGCCGGACAAATTTTTCCACTTCCCTGTCCGGGCCGACAGCGAGAATAGTGTTTCCTGCGACAGCTACAGCCTGGGCCCTGGGATTTCCCGGATCGACTGTGAAAATAAAACCGTTTTTCAGAACGAGCTCGGCAAACTGGGCCCTGCGGCAGGCGAACACCATGCCGGAAAACAAAATTGGTACCAGTAAAAACGCTATCTTCATTGCCGCCTCTCAGGCCAGGCGATTATTTTCGTGCTTACTTGAGGGTTTCCCGGACCGTGATTTTCCCCATTTTGTACCAGCCGTCAGGCCCGACTCCCGCAATGGCGAGCTTCACCTTGGGCTTGAGAGTCCGCGGGTCGAGGATCGCGACCTCGAGATCGTACTCGCCCTCAGGCATATCAAGCGGCAGGAAGACGGCGTCATCGTAAAGGTTGTCCCCGGGGAGCCAGCTCCTGATATCCGCATCGGTAACCAGGACCTCGGTGCGTTTGGCGTTCTTGAGTCTCAGGGCGAAAGGAAATTTCCTGTAGCAGGGGGCCACGCCCTTGTTCTCCCACCAGGTGGTGAAAGCGAGCTTGCCGTGCGGCCTGACCTGGGAGGGATAGGTGAGCTTGCGCAGCACGAGCCGGTAGCCCATTCTCTTGAGCCAGTCATTGACCAGGGGCCAGTATTCGTCAGGCACAGGGGAGGACTTGGCGTTGAAAGATGAGATATGCCATTTGAGGGCCTGGTCGAAAATATATTTCACCACATCTGCCCCATATCCTTCCCGGCCCTTCCAGCTCCGCAAGGTGCCGCAGATCTCGAGGGTGACCGGGGCTTTTTCCCAGGCGTCCTGCATGCCGCTTTTAATAATATCCTGGGGATAGACATCCTGCATGTGACACCAATTCGGCTGTCTGTCCTTCCAAAATCCCATATCGCCGAGACAATCCATGCGCCAGCCCAGGTGTCTCAGGGGCAGCCCGCAGTCGTTGGTCCGGCCATCCGGCCAGCTCGCGGCTATCGGCAGGCCCTCGACCAGCACTCCCGGGTCCGGGGCATCGCCGTTCAGGGGCTGGAAAATGAGGTAGGTTTTCTTGAAGGAATCGAGATAGGCGTTTATCAGTGCTTTCCTGGTCTTATCGGACAGCAGGTGCGTGCCTGATCCCTCGCCCCAGTAGCCGACAATCGAGACATCGACACATTCGAGGTCCGGGTGGCCGTCATAGCGCTCTCCCATGGCCCGGATCAGCCCGCCGAAATACTGATCATAGCGCGGGTCCTCCGGATCGACCCGCCAGCGGCTCTCGAGTATCTCCTTATCCCCCACTATTGCGCGGTACCATGGCGGCACATCGCGCTCAGGTCCGGACCCGTATGGCGCAATGCGCAGGATCAGGGTCTGACCGCGCTGGGCGGCAGTTTTCAGGGCTTTGTCCAGCATGTCCCAGTTGTACTTGTCTTTCTCCGGCTGTACAAAGCGCCAGTAAACCCGGAAATAGGCGGTCGAGGTGGCAGGGTGGCCCGGGTTCGTAAGGTCCCCGTCAAACTCCTGGTACTCGATCGGAAAGCCCTCGGTCCAGCCGGAGCCCGGGTTCAGGGTGTCGCCGTTGAAGCGCTGGAAAGTGTTGAAGCCGATACCGGGGTTAACCAGAACATCATCGATCTGCTGCGGCCTGACAATCACCACCTGCGGCTCCTGGGCGCAAAGCGCGGCACAAAAAACGACAAGAAAAAAAGCTGCGGGTAAAGATAATTTTTTCATAATACAAATCCTCCGTTGCAGTTATAAGCCGGATTCTTCAATCTCTAATGAAGCTAACCTTGATAAATTACAGACGGATTCATCACTAATTCGCCTTGAGAGTCTCCCGGACCGTGATTTTCCCCATTTTGTACCAGCCGTCAGGCCCGACTCCCGCAATGGCGAGCTTCACCTTGGGCTTGAGATTATATGGATCGAGGATCGCGACCTCGAGATCGTACTCGCCCTCGGGCATATCAAGCGGCAGGAACACGGCATCATCATACAGGTTGTCCCCGGGGAGCCAGCTCCTGATATCCGCATCTGTGACCAGGACCTCGGTGCGCCTGGCGTTTTTTAGTCTCAGGGCGAAAGGAAATTTCCTGTAGCAGGGGGCCACGCCCTTGTTCTCCCACCAGGTAGTGAAAGCGAGCTTGCCGTGCGGCCTGACCTGGGAGGGATAGGTGAGCTTGCGCAGCACGAGCCGGTAGCCCATTCCCCTGAGCCAGTCATTGACTAAGGGCCACCATTCCTCAGGCACAGGAGAGGACTTGGCGTTGAAAGACGAGATATGCCATTTGAGGGCCTGGTCGAAAATGTATTTCACATCCTCCTTGCCGTAACCCTGCTTATTCTTCCAGCGCAGCAGGGTGCCGCAAATCTCGAGCGTAACCGGGGCTTTTTTCCAGGCGTCCTGCATGCCGAAATTGATAATGCCCTCGGGATAGTAATCATACATATGGGTCCAGCCGCCCTGCTCTTTGGCCCAGAAATTCAGATCGCCCAGGCAATCCACCCGCCAGCCGAGATCCCGCTTGGAAATCCCGTATTTGTTGGTCTTCTCGTCAGTCAGGAGCATCACCAGGGGAGTTTTCTTGAAAGCCTCGAGATATGAGTCTACCAGCGCCTTTCTGGTTTTTTCGGACAGCTCCGCTGAGCCAGCTCCCTCGCCCCAGTAACCGACTATGGAGAGGTCAACGCTCTCCAGGTCCGGGTGGCCGTCATAACGCGCCCCGACATCCCTGACCATGTCCGTGAAATGCTCGACATAAAGCGGGTTCTCGGCATCCACGCGCCACTTGTTGCGCGGCAGATCCTCGGGAATCATGGCCCGCAGCCAGTCCGGCACATCGGCCTCTTTGCCTCCTCCGTAAGGCGCCAGGCGCAGGAGCAGGGTCTGGCCCCGCCCGGCTGCGGTTTTCAAGGCCTTGTCCAGCATGTCCCAGTTGTACTTGTCATTCTCAGGCTCCACATAACGCCAGTAAATGCGGAAATAGGCGGTCGAGGCTGCGGGGTGGTTCGGGTTCGTCAGGTCCCCGTCAAACTCCTGGTACTGGATCGGAAAGCCCTCGGTCCAGCCTTCCCCAGGGTTCAGGGTGTCGCCGTTGAAGCGCTGGAAAGTATTGAAGCCGATACCCGGATTCACCAGAACATCATCGATTTCCTGCGGTCTGACAACAACTAGATCCTGTGGGTATAAAATCGTAGAGCAAGCAATCAAACAAAAGGCGGTAAACAAAAAAAGTCTGCGCATAATGTACTCTCCGGATCAAGGTTTCGAGTCAATCAGGGGAATCACTCGCTTTCAAAGATAATCTTGCCGTCAAAAATCGTATAAACAACCCTGGTTTTCATAATCTCGCTCTCCGGGATCTCGAACAAATTCTGTGAAAGCACAACCATATCAGCCAGCTTCCCCGGCTCGATCGATCCTTTAATGTCCTCCTCGAAAGAGGCGTAAGCCGGGCCCAGGGTGTAAAGCTCGATAGCCTCTTGCATGGTCAGTTTTTCTTCCGGGAACCACCCGTCACCCTCTTCGCCCTTTCTGTCTTTTCTGGTGACTGCGGCGTAGAGCCCCTCCATGGGGTCCATTGGCTCGACCGGACAGTCTGTGCCGAAAGCTATCCGGCCGCCTGCCTCGAGAATGCTCCTCCAGGCGTAAGCGTAGCGGCAGCGCTCCGGCCCCAGCCTTTGCTCGGCGAACCGTTTGTCAGTGATACAGTGTGTCGGCTGCATGGAGGCGATCACGCCCAGCCCGGCGAACCTCGGCAGATCCTCTTTGACCAGGATTTGCGCATGCTCGATCCTGTGACGGGAGTCCCGCTTGCCATTTTGTGCTATCGCTTTTTCAAAGGCATCCAGCACAATATGGTTGCCCCTGGTCCCGATAGCGTGAACTCCCACCTGAAAGGAGTCTTTGTCTGCGGCGAGGATTTGTTTCTCGAGCTTCTCTACTGGCATCACCAGGACCCCGGAAGTAGAGGGATTGTCAGTATAAGGCTCGAACAGAGCCGCGGTCTGCGAACCCAGGGTCCCGTCGATAAAAGCTTTCAGAAAACCGAACTTTATCAGCGGATTTTTTGCATATTTTTGCCTTAAATTTTTGTATTTTTGTACAGTCTCCGGGTTATCTTTCAGCGGCGGGCAGTAATACACCCGGACAGTCAATTCCCCCTGCTGCTGAAATTCTTCAAATAACTCCTCGCCCCCGCCGATATGGGTTATGCTGGTAACGCCGCACTTTTTTGCCTGTTCCAGGGCCAGCCTCAGGTGCCTGCGCAAATCTTCCCTGGTTTCCTCAGGCGCCTTGCGCTGCCTTTTCGCCAGGCCGGCGGCATTTTCTTTCAACACACCGGTCGGCTCGCCTGTGACCGGGTCCCTCACGATAGCGCCGCCTTCCGGGTCAGGCGTCTTCCTGGTGATACCCGACTCTTTCAGGAGGTAGCTGTTAATCAGCACACTGTGGCCATCGACCCTGGAAAGCAGCACCGGGTTCTCCGGGGCGACATTGTCCAGGATCTCTTTTGTGGGCCAGGCTCTTCCCGGGATCAGGGACTGGTCCCATCCGCGGCCGTTAATCCACTCTCCAGGCTGCGACTGCCTGACCCTGGCCGCGACCCTTTCTTTCATCTGCTCGTAGCTCGTGATCCCCACCAGGTCGACTTGATCCAGGGCCGAGCCAGCGGAGAAAAAATGAATGTGCGCGTCATTGAACGCGGGCAGCGCTATTTTCCCAGTGAGGTCGATCACCTTTGTCACTCCGGGCCGGACATGTTTTTCGATTTCTTTATCCGGGCCCACGGCGATTATGGTATTACCGGCGACCGCTACAGCCTGCGCCCTGGGATTATCCCGGTCCACAGTGATAATGACACCGTTTTTCAAAACCAGGTCTGCGGGGGCTGCTTTACGGCATGAAAGCAGGCCGATCGACAGCAGAACAGTCAGGAACAGGGCGATTTTTTTCATTGTCGCTCCTCTGGAAAGCAGGTTTTTTTCTAAAAATTCCTTTTTGACAATGCGTGTGGTGTCCCTCCAGGCTTTTACTACTCAGGTCATAAAATTGTTTAAATATTTTCGTAAAGGTAATTTTATTCTTCTTTTGGTGGCAAAAGAAGCAAAACCATTTCTTTTGTAACCAAAAGAAGCAAAAGTTAATCCTCGCTCTTTAGTCTTTTACTCCGCTTCGCCAAGCTCGCCTGGTGCGCAGGAAGCCTGCGCAAAGGCCTGCCTGGGCGTTGTATATATATCAGAGCATGCATGGAAATTACTTGTCTTCTACACGCTCCAGAAACAGGGTCCTCGGACTTCAGGGCTTCTTATGGCCTCTAGCTTCACCTGGGATGGCTTTATCATCCCAGGTAGCTGCACTAAAACCTCTTTTCGGCAGTTGTAAAAGTTTTCTCCCGGGGTATTTCAATCGTTGTCAGGTAAATCAGTCGCCGGCGCCTTAAATATAAAAAATATCAACTGATAAATTATTCCTGCTTATTCTACTTTCATGAAAAATCATCGTTAATTATCAACAGTCCTGGAATGTCGAATCTCCCGGCTTATTCTTCAACCTCCTCGGTCCAGAACTCCCTTGTCCACTCGAACTTTTTTAACGATTCGAGTTCTTCAGTGCTGAAAGGCTCTAGATTGGCAACTTTAAGGTTCGCCCTGAGCTGCTCCCGGTTTCTCATGCCCACAATCACAGTTGAGCTGTCCGGGCGGCCCAGGCAGAACAGAAGAGCCAGCTCCACGAGTGTCAGGTGCGGGAAATACTCTTTCCGGTATTCACGAATTTTTTCCACCCTTTTCAGCGTGGCTTTGAGATTGTTGCCGCGGAAAAAGTGGCGGCGGAAATCTCCTTTGGGGAAGGTGGTCTTTTTGGTGAACTTGCCGGTGAGCGAGCCTTCATCCAGGGGCACGCGGATAATGGTCCCCACATTGTTGCGGCCGCAGGGCTCGAGCACGCTCTTAGCAGTGCGCTGCTCGAACAGGTTATAGATCACCTGCACGCTGTCGATCTTTCCCCCTTTGACCAGGGGCGTAACATCCTCGGGCCTCTTCTCGCTGGCTGAGATCCCGAAACCCAGGAGTTTGCCCTCTTCGCGCAGGCGCTCCAGGGTCTCGTGCCACTCGTCGTGCTTGTTGAACCCTTTAGTCCATGTATGGAGCTGCATCAGGTCCACGGCCTCGGTTTTGAGCCTCCTGAGTGAAAGCTCCACCCGCTCGCGGAGATAGGCCGGGGGGTAAAACTGCTCGATATCGTCAAAATCCGGGTCGACCCACCAGAGCTTGCCTGCAGGCGGGGTCTTGGTGGCCACGTAGACCCGCTGGCAGGATTTGCGCTCGGCCAGCACCCTGCCGATTATCTCCTCGCTGTGCCCGTCGCCGTAACCCTGGGCAGTGTCGATAAAGTTGATCCCTGAATCGAGCGCTTCGTGCACCAGGGCCATGGCCTCCTTGTCATCCACCCTGCCCCAGCCCCCGCCGATAGCCCAGCCTCCGAAACCGATCTCCGAGACCTGCCAGCCCAGACGGCCGAATCTCCTGTAGCGCATGATTACTCCTCCATTCCGGTATGTCCACAAATAAGAGACACGAAGTTCAAATGTAATTTCATTGTCTAATCTTGCAACCCCGCTCCAAACTTACTTTAAAATACTCCCTGCGCAATGACAATATTTCCATGAGCATTGACTGAATCCTTTCCTTTTTTTAAGTTATAAGTCTTGTTTTTCTAGCTTTAGTCAGGCCAGGGTTCAACGCAATAAACCGCAAAGAAAAGCAATACCGGAAGTGAGGAATGGATTATGAGACTGGTTATTTTCGAGGGAGATAATTTTTACAACTTTTTTCCGATCGCTTATCTCAGGCCTACTTTCGAGCTCAGGTGCGGGCACAGCCTGCTTTATGAAAAAATCATCCGCAACCACCCGGGGCTTGCGGTCTCTTTTTTCTGCCGCGACTATCTTGCTGAAACATTCTCGGCCCGCTGCCCGGAGGGCTCTGCTGTCAACGATTTGAGGAGTCTGAAAGACGACCTGCTGGTCTTTAACGGGAACCTGCTGGTCAAGAAATTTAAGCTCCACCCGCAGGGCCCCGAGGAAATCGCCCTGAGCGAGGACGGCGAGATTCTCTACTCGCGGATAAAAAAGGAAACCGCAGGCAAACTTCCATGCACGGACATCCGGAGCTTCCTTGATACGGCCCGGGAAAAGCTGCCTGTGGAAAAAGCCCCTGACCTGACCCTGATCACCTACCAGTGGGAGCTCATCCAGCACAACCGTGAAGCCATAGACTCGGATTTCGAGATAGCAGGGAAAAGCGGTATCGAAGGCATGGTTGACAAACAGGCAAATATTTACGGCCCTGCCGAGCGGCTTTACGTGGCTCCTGGGGCAGAGGTCCATCCGCAGGTGGTGATCGATACCACGGGCGGCCCGGTGACTATCGAGCGCGGGAGTATTGTCTTCCCCCACAGCCGGATCGAGGGGCCATGTTATATCGGGCCGGAGACCCGGATCACCAGGGGTAATATCCATGAGGGCTGCTCTTTCGGCCCGGTCTGCCGCGCTGGCGGAGAGATCGAGGAGAGCATCATCCAAGGCTACTCGAACAAGTACCACGATGGCTTCCTGGGCCACGCCTACCTGGGCGAATGGATCAACCTGGGAGCCCTGACCACCAACTCGGACCTGAAAAACGACTACGGGACAGTGGAAGTTTACATGCCGGACTCCGAGGGCAACTGGAGATACGTAGACACCAAAAGCACCAAAATCGGCTGCTTTATCGGCGACCATACCAAGACCTCGATCGGCACATTCCTCAACACAGGCGCGCATGTCGGGGTGATGACCCTGCTCATGGGAACCGGCAAGGTGCTGCCCAAGTTCATCCCCTCTTTTTCCTGGTTCCTCGAGGGGGCTGTGACCGCGGGCTACGGCTACGCCAGGCTCCTGGAAACCGCAGAAATCGCTGCAGGCAGGAGAGAACGCTCCCTCACAAAGGCGGACAAAGCCCTGCTCGATCATGTCTACAAGCTCACCGAACCCGAGCGGAAAAAAGCGATCAGGAAAGACCGCAAGAAACTGTTGCGCGGATAGCATTTTCAAATTTAAGGAGAATGTCATGGCGGATTATCAGGATGTCCTGGCCCGAGTCAGGAAAGTTACGGCCCAGATGCTCAATGTAGACGAAGAGGAAGTCACTGAAGACAAGGATTTCGCCTTCCATCTGGGAGCCGAGTCAATCGACTCGATCAAGCTCGTGGCCGGTTTCGATGAAGAGTTCGGTATCGAGATGGACGAGGCTGAGGCTGTGCAGGTGCAGTCAGTCGGCGCAGCAGTCGAATATATCATGAAATATCTGGATTGAAAGGCTTGGAATTCATCTTTCCCTGTGTGGAGTATGAACTTGGGGCCAGGTTAATCTTCAAGCCTGCAGACTCGCCCTTCAGAAAATCAGAACCCGGGTATTTTGGAGAATATGGATAAAAAAGAGAAAAAAGAGTATCCCCAGTTAACCAGAGAACTGATAGTAGATGGCTTAAGAGAGTCCGGCCTCAAACGTGGGGATGCGGTCTTCGTGCACAGCTCGCTCAAGGACCTGGCGCCGGCCCGCCAGTTGCTTCAACTTCCCGAGATGGGTATGCCTTATCTGATCGAGGCGCTCAAGGAAGTTATCGGCCCCTCGGGACTGGTCGCCTTCCCGACCCTTTCTTTCTGTTTTGCCCAGTACAAGCACCACAGGGGAAAAGTGACAATCTGGGACAGGGAGACCACTCCCTCCAGGGTGGGAGATATAACCAATTATTTCCTGAAAGGGGAAGGGGTCAAACGGAGCAATCACCCGACCCACAGCGTAGCTGCCTGGGGCGCGCGTGCCAGGGAGTTCGTGGCGCATCACTCCTGGAACGACGGGACCGCTTTCCACCTGGGAAGCCCCTGGGGCAAGCTCTGCTACTGGGACTCCTATACCTTGTTCCTCGGGACTTATATGAGAACCTGCACCATGGTTCATGCTGTCGAGGACTGGATGAAGCTGCCTTATATGTGTGAAGAAGAGGTGGTGATCATGGATGAGAACAAGAATGTAAAGGTAGTAAAGGTGACAGGCAGTCCCACCGGCTGCCGGGATTTCTACAATTTCCGGGACACCAAAGTTGAGCGCCGCTTTTTGGCTACGGATATCTACAAGAGCGGCAAGATCTGCATGGCAGATTTGACCCTGTTCAAGACCCGCGATTTCGTGCGCTTTCTCTGGCAGGCGCTTAAAGAGGACCCCTGGCTGCTCCTTCACCAAGACCCGAAAGACGAGTTCTGCTGGCCAGCGGGCCGGGCTGCTGAAAAATATCTGGCCTCTTTCAGCGAACCCTGCCCCTGTTAAGCCCGATTTTTCTCTCCGGGCTGTCGGCTCAGGCCGGCGGCTTTTATTCGCCTGCTTGCGGCCCTTGACTTGGCCTTGACACTCCGGTAAATTTAGTCTGCCCTCTGCCTGAATAGCTTGACAATCGGGCTTGGGGCTGGGCTTATCCGGAGCGACACCGTGCCTGATCCTGCGTGTCGCCCTGTTTTTTTCGATAACTGAAAACGAGCTCACATATAATTCATTTCCATCAATTGGGGAGGACAGATATGGCTGATAAAACAATCTCCCGGAGAGACGCAATCAGAAAAAGCACGCTGGGCGCAGCGGGCCTGGCCCTGACTTTCGGCGGTGTAAAACCGGAAAGGATTCTCGGGGCAAACGACCGGGTGAGAGTCGGGTTCGTGGGTCTCGGCAGCCGCTGCCGCTCCCTGATCGAGGCGTTTCAGGCTAACGCCAAAGACCTGAACATGGAAATCGGCGCGGTTTGCGATATCTGGAACAAGCGGCTCGATTCCGGGGCCGATTTTGTCGCCGGGCTCGCCGGCTCTGCGCCCAAAAAGGCGCGCAATACGGATGAACTGTACGGGATGAAAGATATCGAGGCGGTGGTAATGGCTACCGCTGATTTCCAGCACGCCTATCACTGCTCGGAAGCTGTTCGGGCCGGAAGGGATGTGTATATCGAGAAACCCCTGGCCAACCGCATGGAGGATGCGCGCGAGGTGCTCAAGACAGTGACCTCCTCGGACCGTATTGTCCAGGTCGGGACCCAGCGGCGCAGCGGGGAAAATTACATCAACGCGGCCAAGTTCATTCAGAGCGGTAAGTTCGGCAAGATCAAAATGGTTGATATTACCTGGAACGTGAACCAGCCCATGCGCTGGCGTCACCCGGATGTGGTGGCTTCCCTTCGCCAGGAGGACACGGACTGGAACAGATTCCTGGTCAACCGGCCTTACGAGCCATGGAACCCGCGCATCTATGTCGAGTTCCGTCTTTTCTGGCCCTACAGCACAGGAATTCCCGGACAGTGGATGGTGCACCAGATCGACACGGTGCACTGGTTCTCCGGCTGCAAGCGGCCCAATAACGTGGTGGCCAACGGGGGTGTCTATCTCTGGAACGA